>Ga0209434_1000037_pt1 | contig 99863 bp, 88 predicted proteins | sample ETNvirnome_2_300_FD_184068 | JGI IMG/M metagenome (GOLD analysis project Ga0209434, IMG submission 184068) | Marine viral communities from the Pacific Ocean - ETNP_2_300 (SPAdes) (version 2) | ecosystem: Environmental > Aquatic > Marine > Oceanic | place: Pacific Ocean | collected 2013-06-22 | reverse complement strand
TTATCTATTCTCAGTATGCAGATTCGAAAGAAACCGGCGAGAATTAAAAATATTATTGACAAATAAGCGGTAATAGTGTATCATAGATATAGATGATAGAGCTTAACTTCTTTTTGCTACTGGCAGTTGCGGCGCTGACTTTTTTTAATATTATTATGTTAAAAAAACATATCGTATTATTCTATAATAGAATTCATCATTTAGAAACACGCCTAAACTATCATGAAGTAGCCTTGGCACATAATGAAATTGTACCAATGCCTTGGGAAATTGAAGAGCTTGAAGAATTAGAAAAAGAATTGAACATTAAAAAAGAAGGAAATGTAGTTTACATACATAAAGACGTAAGAAAGGAATAAAAATGTCACAAGAACACACAGATAGAATCGCATCGCAGCTTTTGAGAGCCGCGCTTAGCAGTTTTGAAGCAGATCGCCAGGAGGCGATTGCTACTTTGGACTTATATCTTCATAGTGCGGTTGCAATCGGAGATCATCCTAATATCGTAGAAGAAGTCATAACAGCCACCAAAAAGATGGCCGACGCGGAAGAAGCAATTGCATCGCTGCAAAGAAACTTTTTGCCGGAACCTCCTCTAAAAATGGAAAATGACGAATAGAACTCCCTATACCACGATACTGCTTTCGGGAGGATTTGATCCTATCCACATTGGGCACGTGCGTATGATATTAGCCGCATCAGAACTAGGAAACGTTACAATCGCAGTAAATAGTGATGATTGGCTGATGCGTAAAAAAGGATATATATTTATGCCCTGGGATGAGAGAATAGAAATTTTGAAGGCTATCCGCGGAGTAACGGACGTAGCGTCTGTAGATGATACGGACGGCACTGTTTGCGAAGCACTCCATAGAATTAGGCCTGATATTTTTGGCAACGGAGGTGATAGAACAAACAAAAACACTCCCGAAATGGCTGTTTGTAAACAGCTAGGGATTGAAATGGCCTGGGCCCTCGGCGGCGACAAGGTACAAAGTAGTTCAGACCTAGTAAATGATTCCAATTTGATTGCTGAATTGGATGTCGACAACCTGGATATACCCAGGCCAGATAAAAGAATTCTTTTGAGAGGAAAAAATAATGAAAATTAATGTTGAAGGAGCCCAGGAAACAGGCGCCTATTTTGTGGATTTTACATATGTACACAATAGTAAAAACTATCACGCTTATATTCGAATGGATGATATAAAATCTTTTCAATGTGATATGAAGTCGCAAGATCGAGCTACTCGTTGGCGCCTCGAAACAGTTAGCGGAGACATTTACTATACCTTAAACTCATTTATAGATATAATGGATACCAACAGGTGGTTTCCAAAACATCGCGAAGGACCTAAGAACGGATTTGTCGTGAATGAACTTTTATACCGACCAGAAGAAAAAAAGCAACATCATGAATTTTAAAAGAATTAGGTTGTTAGTATACGATCTTATCTACATTTTCTTAACTCTCGGTATCATTTTTCTTATAGTGTCTCTTAATGGAGTTTTTATTGCCAATATAACCAATTCGTTAAGAATGACAGGATATTTAGATCCGATTTTTGGCATACAAGTCATTATGGTACTCGTATCGTTGGTGTGGGTACCTCTTGGAGTGCTGGTAAAACACTATCGAGATTAGTAACAAAAACAACAAGAAGTTGTTCATAGACCCTACTTAATATTAGATGAGCAGAAAAAAGATTTATGTCTTAGATACGAGTGCTCTCCTGACAAATGCTGATTGCATTTATAGCTATGGGAATAATGACCTTATAATTCCTTTTAAAGTATTAGAAGAAATTGACAAACACAAAAAGCGTCAGGACGGTGTAGGTATTCAGTCTCGTAAGACAATCCGCATTTTAGATGAGCTTCGTGATAAGGGTTCTTTATTCGGAGGGGTAAGAGTTCGCAAAGGTCATGGCCTTTTATACGCCTGGGGGACTGAAGGCTTGCGAAAGAGTGGCCTGCCAAAAGATTTAGACCCCTCCATCCCAGATCACCTTATCATTGCTACTGCATTATCAGTTAAGAACGAGCACCCTACTCGCAAAGTTATTGTAGTTTCGCGCGATATCAATATGCGCGTTATATGCGATTCAATTGGATTGGAAACAGAAGATTATATTAACAATCAAGTTGTAGAAGATAGTGAGAGCATCTATACTGGCTTTGCTTCTCACCTGATTGATGATCGGGTGATTGAAAGATTCTACGAGGGTGAAGATATATATTTAGAACCAGAAGAAGTTCTCTATCATCCTAATCAATTTATAATGTTGGTTTCCAATGCTAATCAGAAAAAGACGGCATTAGCGCGCTTTATTTCCCCCATGGAACCACTCCGGCGTATGACCAAATATAGCAAGGGAGTATGGGGAGTAAAATCTCGGAACAAAGAGCAACAGTTTGCAATGGAACTATTGATGGACCGCAATGTTCAGATTATCACGTTGATTGGTAAAGCTGGCTCTGGAAAGACTCTCTGCACCATCGCAGCGGGCCTACAGCAGACTGTAGACGACTTTATGGTCAAAGGGGAGCCTCACTATACCCGGATGATTGTATCGCGTCCTGTGATGCCTCTGGGCAAGGATTTGGGTTTCCTGCCGGGTACACTTGAAGAGAAGATGAAGCCATGGCTCACCCCCATCCAGGACAATCTTCAGTTTTTAATGGGAAATGACAAAACCACTTTAGATATGTATCTAGATCGTGGTAGAATAGAGATCGAAGCGCTGACGTATATTCGCGGCAGATCGATAGCCAATGCATTTATTATTATTGATGAAGCTCAGAACTTGACAACTCACGAATTAAAGACTATAATAACTAGAGTAGGAGAAGGATCAAAGATTATTTTGACTGGGGACATAGAACAGATAGATAATGCGTATGTTGATGAAACAACAAATGGTTTGACTCATGCAGTAGAAAAGTTTAAAGATTTTGAGTTAGCTGGGCATATCACATTAATGAAAGGTGAGAGATCAAAAGTGGCAACATATGCCGCCAAACATTTATAGGAGAAAAAAATGAGTACAGAAGTAGATTTTGGGGAGAATCCCGATTTAGAGAAAACAGTAGAAATTGTTAACGAGCTCAAAGAGTTTATTGTTCAGTACGTAGGCAAGAAGATGTTGCCAGACGATGGAAATGTGACTGTTGGCATGGTAGTGGAAACGTTTGTAGATGATTTTCCTGAGTTTTTAATGGCAGTTGCCGAAGAGAACTGGATTCGCGGATACCATCAGGGACTGTCGGACGTCGAAGAGGGAGAAAAGCTGGCTGCACTGGATCCAGAAGAAAGCGAAGATGAATAGCTTATATTCTTATATTAAAGAATCAAGGGCCCGTGCCCGTGAATATAGTATTTACGGTTTTCTACCTGTTGTGATTAAAGACAAACTTGAATCCGAGGAGGCTGATCTGGGGCAATTTGTAGAAGAAATTGAAAAGAGAGTTCCTCAGCATTTGCTGCAGAATGTAGAAATAATTTATATTGGCAATTTTCCTATATTAGATGGAAGAAATGCTCTTTATGCGGATGAAGCAATTTATATCACGAATGAAGAACCCACCACTCACGATCTATTGGAGGACGCTATTCATGAAATTGCGCATTCATTAGAATCAACATTTGCGCCGCTTATATATGGAACCGGCGCCCTAGAAGCAGAATTTCTGGGAAAAAGAGAAAGACTTAAAACCATCTTAGATGCGCATGGATATGAATTTCCCGAAAAAAACTATTTAGATCCGGTGTATTCAGAAGTATTTGATGAGTTCCTCGGCGATGTCATAGGCTATCCAACGTTGTTAAATTTAACGATGGGTCTTTTTGCTTCCCCGTATGCCGCCACATCTTTGAGAGAATATTTTGCCAATGGGTTTGAAAAATATTATCTTGAGGCCGGCAGCGTAGTGAAACAAGTGAGTCCGGTATTATATAATATACTAAATACGCTATACAAAGAAAGTGACAATATTTGATTGCCTCACATATCTTACTCCGAGCTTAAAAATTGGGACTTCTGTCCGTTTTATCACAAGCTAGTTCATATTGAGGGCCTCAAGGCTTTTAAGGGAAATGAATATACAGCATTTGGAAATGCTATTCACGATGTGTGCGAGAAAAAACTTCTTAAAGAGGATTTTGATGATCGAGCAACCTTCGTTAAAACTTTTCAAAAAGCCCTTAAAGAACTTGAAGATGGTAAAGTAGAATTCAATCTGGGAAGGGCCATGGAAATGGTTCCGCAAGGAATAGCTCTTTTGCCAGAAATCGAGCCCGCGCTAGAAGAGTACTTCAAGAACTATGAAATTATTTCTAGCGAAGAGGGGCTTATGGTACCTATTAATGATCACTTAAATTTTAAAGGATTTATCGACGCGGTTGTAAAAACTGATGATGGCAAATATCACATTGTAGACTGGAAGACTACATCATGGGGATGGGATTCTCGACGACGCAGCATGCCGATAGTAACTTATCAGTTGACATTATACAAATATTTCTTTTGTTTAAAACACAATATCGATCCTAAAAACGTTGAGACTCACTTCGCACTGCTCAAAAGAACAGCTGATAAGAACAAAGTTGAGTTCTTCCGTGTTACTAGCGGAGCAAAAAAAATTGAGAACGCACTTAAATTATTACACATGGCTCTTTATAATATTGAAAAGCAGCGGTATCTTAAAAAGCGCAGCAATTGCTACAAGTGCCCGTTCAATATGACCAAAGAATGCCCTTAAGGAAATAATATGACTGATAAAAAGATTAAGATTCTTACGCTAAGCGATCATCCTCTTTCGCCCTCGGGTGTTGGAACACAAACTAGATATATTATCGATGGGATGCTCCAGACTGGTAAATATCAGTTTATTTCATTTGGGGGGGCGATTAAGCATGATAATTATCAGCCTCAGAAAACAGAACAATTTGGAGATGACTGGCTGATATTTCCAGTAGACGGATATGGTTCTCAAGATCAAGTACGGTCAATCCTGCGTACACATCGACCGGATATGTTATGGTTTATGACGGATCCGAGGTTTTTCCCATGGTTATGGGAGATTGAAAACGAGATTCGTCCACACGTGCCAATGATTTACTATCATGTGTGGGATAACTTTCCTTATCCTGATTTCAATATTCCATATTATAAATCTAATGATTATATAGCATGTATCTCAAAAGTAACTTATGAATTGATAGATAATTTAGTTCCGGAGGTTTCTCATAGTTATTTGCCTCACGCTGTGGACTTAGAAATATTTTGTAAAGTACCAGAGGAAGCGATCGCTGAATTTAGACAAAAACAGTTTCCCAACGAAAAGAACCCCAAACGGATGATCTTCTTTTGGAACAATCGAAATGCACGTCGTAAACAATCTGGTACCCTAATTTGGTGGTTTAAAGAATTTTTGGATAAAGTTGGTCATGACAATGCGTGTTTAATCATGCATACGGATCCTAAAGATGTACACGGTCAAGATCTGCAAAAAATAATTACACAGCTTGGACTTTTAAACGGAGAAATCATGTTTTCTAGGGAGAAGGTCGAGGCGCCCAATCTTGCGCTAATGTATAATCTAGCTGATTGTACCATCAATATTTCCGATGCCGAAGGTTTTGGGTTGGCCACTCTGGAATCTTTAGCGTGTGAAACCCCCATTCTAGTTAATATGACGGGAGGACTCCAAGAGCAAGTAACTAACGGGAAAGAGTGGTTTGGGATTGGTCTACAGCCGGCTTCAAGAGCTATTATTGGATCTCAAGAGGTTCCCTATATCTATGAAGATAGACTTAATAAAGAAGACTTTTTAGAAGCTTTGATGACATTTTACAATGCAACCCCCGAACAGCGCGCCCAATGGGGCCAAGCGGGGCGCCAACATGTTAATACTAATTATCATTTTGAAACGTATCTTAAAAAATGGGACGAAGTGCTTACTGAAGTTCATGAAACGTGCGGATCTTGGAATGAGCGTAAAAATTATACTCCCTATTATATAAAGGAGTTTTAAAATGAAAAAAACAATTTTGGTAAAGGGCCCAGCATATTCAAGATCCGGCTACGGAGAACAGACTAGGTTTGCCCTACGATCACTTCGAGGCCGGGAAGATTTGTTTGATATATATTTAATTAATATTCCATGGGGAAGAACCGGATTTATTGCGGAGGATGATGAAGAGCGAGCATGGCTTGATCATTTACTGCACAAAACCATAGCATTTGCTCAAACGGGTAAACAGTGTATGTGCTCTTTGCAAATAACAATTCCCAATGAGTGGGAAAAAATAGCGCCTGTGGATATAGGATTTACAGCCGGGATTGAGACAACGAAAGTTTCTCCGGAATGGGTCGAACACGGGAATTTGATGGATAAAATAATTGTTGTTTCTAATCACTCTAAAGAGGTGTATGAGTCTACTGTTTATCAGGCCACCAATCAGCAGACAGGTGAACAGATTCCAAATTTTAGATGTACGACCCCAATAGGAGTTGCTAATTACCCGGTTCGTTTTTATGAACCAGAGCCCATCAATCTTGAGCTATCTACCGATTTTAATTTTCTCGCAGTTGCTCAATTTGGCCCTCGCAAAAATCTTCCCAACACTATTAGGTGGTTTATAGAAGAGTTTCGGGATGAGGAAGTAGGCCTTATTGTAAAAACAAATACGGCTAACGATTCTACAATGGACAGATATCACACCGAACAAGTGCTTGAAAATATCATAAAACCGTATGAGGCTAAAAAGTGTAAAATATATTTTATGCACGGAAGCCTTACAGATGAAAATTTAACATGGATATACCGGCATCCCAAGATTAAGGCTCTTATTTCTCTTAGTCACGGAGAGGGATTTGGTCTTCCTTTGTTTGAAGCTGCCTATAACGGCCTACCTATAGTGACCACCTTGTGGAGTGGCCAAAACGATTTTCTTTTTGCTCTCAATAAAAATGGCAAATTGCGCCCTCACATCGCCAAAGTAGAGTACTCATTAGCTCAGATTCCGCCAGAAGCGAACTGGGAGGGAGTACTGGTAAAGGATAGCTTGTGGGCATATGCGGATGAAACCAGTTATAAGAGACAACTCCGTGAAGTTTATAAATCGCCCGACCGCTTTCGAGCGACTGCAAAAAAACTTCAAAAACATGTTTTAAAAGAATTTGCTCCTGAAAAGATGATGGAGAATTTTTGTAAAAACGTATGGCAGGCTGAGTGGGGCGAGATGGATATTTCGCCACTAGAGCAAGAAGTCGTGAGCTTTGAATAGGAATATTAATGGATATTACATTTGTCGCAGATGCGATAGTGGAATTGAATGTCGCTCTGGGTCATTTATATGGAGGCGCCGAGCTTTATGATGATGTATGCATAAAACACTTACGCAAAAGAGGACACGATGTTAGTTGTGTTTTAAGCAGGGCACTCACTAAAGAATATATTGAAGCGCATGATCATTTTTATATCGTTTCCAACTTTGTACAACTACAAGCACCCGTAAAGAGTACACTGGGGGGGAAAGACTATATTATTATTGAGCATGATCACAAATATTGTTTAATAAGAAACGTGTCTGACTTTGAAAATTTTAAGGTTCCTAAAAAGTTTTTAATAAACGTTCCATTTTATGAAAACGCCGTTGCTGTGTGCACTCAAACTAAAATGCATACTGAAGTTGTTAGCAGCAATTTACCTGGCAGCTGCAATGTGGTTAATATGGGAGGCAGCCTATGGTCAGAAGAAAATTTAGTTCTCTTAGAAACCCACTGTAATACCGATAAAGTAACTGATTATGCTGTGATGAAATCAGACAACCCCATTAAAAACATGGAGCGCTCTATAAAGCATTGTGAAGAAAACAATCTAGATTATAAAATTATAGGAGCTTGTGGTTTTGACGAATTTATAGAAGACCTTTCTAAATGCAGAAATTTTATCTTTTTTCCTACGGTTCTAGAAACATGCTGTCGAGTTATAGTAGAGGCTCGCATGGTTAATTGCGGTATTAAAACCAATGGTCTTATTGGAGCCACCAGCGAAGATTGGTTTAAGCTAAAGGGTCAAGAACTTATTGATTTTACTCGGGAAAATAATAAAAAGATCGTGGACAAAATAGAAAACCTTTTAAGTGATGAAAGTCTAGCCACCAAGGGACGAGAAATAACAGTAATATTAAATGCTTACCGGAGGACGCACCTTTTAAAGGAACAGATTGAGCGCATTAGAAATCAAAGCGTTAAGCCTAAACACATATGGGTATGGGTCAATCATCATGAAGACGCAAAGGACTTTGATTTTAATTCGGTAGGAGCAGATCGAGTTTTTTTGAATGATCATAATTGGAAATTTTATGGGCGCTTTGCCGCGGCTCTTTTGGCTGACACTGAATACGTGGCGCTATTTGATGACGATACAATGCCGGGCGAAGACTGGCTAAAAAACTGCCTACAGACAATGAAGGCTAAAGAGGGAATTCTGGGCGGAATTGGTGTGGAGTTAAACAGTAGCGCATATGCAGACCACGTGCGATACGGCTGGGCGAGCAACAATGAAGAAATAAAAGAAGTCGACCTGGTAGGCCACGCGTGGTTCTTCAGGCGCGAGTGGCTGTCATATTTGTGGAGAGAGAAGCCCAGCACATGGGAGAATGGCGAAGACATTCAGTTTGCCTATTTAGCACAAAAATATGGAGGTATAAGAAGTTATGTGCCTCCTCATCCCCAGAGCGAGCCTAGCAAGAGTAGCTCTCAGCAGGGATATGAATTGGGAGTAGACAGCAAGGCTACGTCTGCGGCCGCTAATCATCACACATTTTATCCCGAAAGAGATGCCGTTATCGCCAACGCATTAGAGGGTGGCTGGAAGTTGTTGAAGGATAGATAATGCTGCTTATATCATTTGGCACGAGACCAGAGTATATTAAAATTAGACCTCTTTTAAAAACGTTTGAGGGCAAAATTCCGTACGCTCTACTTTTTACGGGCCAGCACACAAGCTTATTAAAAGATGTTGTTAACACCACGGATGTGCGACAATTAGAAATCAAAGATGGAGAAAACCGACTAGACTCTATTGTAGAATCAATAATGAATACTGGTCATGTTTTTAATAATATTACCTCTGTGATGGTTCAAGGGGATACCACTTCGGCCTTCGCGGTAGCACTGGCGGCCTTTCATAGAAAATTAAAGATTATTCATCTTGAAGCCGGCCTGCGCACGGGTGATTTAAGAAATCCATATCCTGAAGAGTTCAATCGCCAGGCCATATCCAGGCTTACAGATATTCATCTATGCCCTACAGACGTATCGGTCTCTAATTTAAAGAAAGAACACTTGGGAGGTAAAGTGCATTTGGTGGGCAATACTGTCTTAGATAATCTCAAAGATATAGAGAGCACTTATGGAAATACTATCTTAGTTACTCTGCATCGCCGCGAAAACCACGCATCGATGGACAAATGGTTTTCAGCGCTAGAAAGGCTAGCCAAGCGATATCCGGAGTATGAGTTTATAATTCCTTTGCATCCAAATCCCAATGTTCAACAATACAAACACCTTTTACAAGCAGTAAAGGTAATAGATCCTGTTGGGCATAATGAATTTATTCGTATGATCGCCAGCTGCCGTTTTATAATTACTGATAGTGGCGGCATTCAAGAAGAAGCATCTTTTTTACGAAAAAAATGCATTGTATGTCGGAAAATAACTGAGCGCGTCGAGGGAATGGGAACTTTTGCAGCGTTGTGTCCTTATCCAGAGGAGCTTGAAGAACAATTCGATTGGTTTAATAGTGATAACAATCACGTACCAGGCGACAATGAGGAATGCCCTTATGGAGATGGCAACGCGTCTCGCTACATTTTGGAGACCCTACGCGATGAAATTTAAGAGCGACATCTTTCGTTTTTTAGGAAAACTACGAAAAGGAGACAACTTTGCTTTCACTCGATTTTCGGACGGCGAAATATTAATCATGCAAAACAAGGAATTGGTTTTGCGAAGTGATTATGTCAAGACCGGAGAAACAATTCACAACTTTGGTTATTCGTCGGATGACCACAAACATTTTGATCCAGCAGAACATGGGTTTTTAAAAGACAAGCTAGTTGAAGCTTACACTTTTAAAAAAGATAACTATTTTGTTGGCGGGATATGCCGGAATTGCGACTGTGCGTCACAAGAATATGCTTTGTGGATGCATGAAAAATATGGCGAGTTAGATGCCAACTATACATACGCGAATTTATTGGTAAATTCAAACTATCCAATATTTATCGGGTACCTGTATAAAGAATTAAAAAAGAAAAAAATTGTATTGGTGTGTAGTGAAAATGCAGACCTCACGCATACAGGTCTTGAAATAGTAAAAGATTTTAGGGTAGGTAAAAACTGTATTGTCAACGATCATCATCTAATAGATGAAATCAAATCGTGGATTAAAAATGATAATATCCGTGATCATGTATTTCTTTTTGCGGCTAGCAGTTTAAGCGAAGTCCTTATTTATGAACTGTTTAAAGACCATGACAATAATACGTATATCGATATTGGTACAACACTTCATAAACAGTTGGGGCTTTCTCTAGAAAGGGATTATCTGAGGGGATATTGGCAGAATGCCCCAACATCTGATTTGTGGAGATCTTGTGACGATTGAATTGGTAAAAAACGAAGAAAAGTATTGGGAGTTCGTGAGAGATTTGCGAAACCACCAACAAGTGAAGCAAGGGTTTATTGAGCAAGAAGAGGTAACTCCAGAATCTCACGCAAAGTTTATGCAAAAGTATGGTACAATGTACTATATTTGTTTAGTAAATAAAGTTCCGGCGGGATTTGTAGGAGCAATAGAAAATGATATACGAGTTGCTACCCACCCCGATTTTCAAAAAAAGGGTGTAGGAAAATTTATGATTAATGAATTAATGAAATTATATCCCGACAGCGTGGCCAAAGTAAAGATAGAAAATAAAGCATCGGTGGGCTTGTTCGAATCAGTGGGTTTTAAGAAGAAGTATTATATTTTGGAGAAACCAACATGATAGAGATCGATGATAGTTTTATAAAAGGTCTTAAAAATAGAAAGAATATTAAAATTGACGTCGGAGTATCTATAGATGGTCCTCACGCGGCTACTTGGCTTTTAACAGAGGCGGATGTTTTTGTGATTGGGGTTGAGCCACATCCGGAAAACATTTCTACTTTAAGAACTGGCCGGGAGCATGCGCCGTTTCCATATTTAGTGCTAGATGATAAGGCGGTAAGGGTAAACGGTAACGTGGCAAGAGAGTACGAGGAGTCGCAGTTTCTACTAGTTGAGGGAGCCATAGACAATGTGGGAGACACCCCTCAAAAAAGAAAGTTTTACTGCACCTCGGATATCAACACGGGATGCTCCAGTTTGTTAAAGCCAACCGAAGAACTTAAAATCCCCGTAGAGAAGGAAATAGAAGTCGACGTGTATTCTTTAGAATATATTTTAGACACCCTGGAGCTTCAAGATGTTGAAATAATAAATTTTGTAAAAACCGATACACAAGGAAAAGATTTAGATGTTGTTAAAAGTCTCGGTGGTTATTTAAGTCGTGTGGTGGCCTTGAAGTGTGAATACAATGTTGGCCAGATGTACGAAGGAGCTCCGCCCCACGACGAATTATTTGAGTATATGAAACGTAATAATTTTCATTTATCAGCCGCCGATGGCGCCGATGCCCTTTTCTTTAATAAACGCTTTCTTTCCACCCATTTAGCGCTCCCTCGCGTTTTTAATCTTCCAGAACTTCAGGGGTTTAAAATTTAATGCTTCATAACCCCTACAAAGTCGTTCAAATGTTTGAGGAAGAGATAGCGCATTACACTGGCGCGCCTTATGCGGTTTCCGTGAATAGTTGCACAAACGCTCTCTTCTTGGCATGCAAGTGGGTTGGAGTAGAGAACAAAGAAGTGATCACTCCTAAGAGAACTTATTTATCCCCTCCTCAGTCTATTATGCAGGCGGGGGGAAAACTAGTTTTTGAAGACCGGCCTTGGCAAGGAATTTATCAACTTAAGCCCTTCCCAATTTATGATGCGGCCAAGAGACTGACTTCAAATATGTACATTCCAGGTTCTTATATGTGTCTTTCCTTTCATATCAAAAAGCACCTTAAGATTGGAAAAGGGGGAATGATATTGTGTGATAATGAGCCAGCTGCCGAGTGGTTTAAGGCGCGCCGATACGAAGGCCGCAGCGCAGGCACCCCTTATCACGAGGATGATATCGAAGAGGGAGGCTGGAATATGTATATGACGCCGGAGCAAGCAGTCCGCGGATTGATGCTAATGCAAAATTACCCCAAGCATGTCCCCGATCTTTCCGAGGAGCCCCCTTATCGTGATTTAAGTGAGTTTGAATTATTTAAAGATATTGAGATAAGATGATTACATTTACCCAGCTGGGCGCGCTGGGGCGATTGGGTAACCAACTTTTTCAATACGCGGCGCTGCGAGGAGTGGCTTCCATGACTGACCTTCCTCTAAAAATCCCAGATCCTGCCACAAAAAAATGGCACGGCCAGGATTGTTTTTTAGACAGACTCAGTCTAGAGTGTGAGTATTTGGACGAAGAAGACTATAAGAAAATTCAGTATCAATATCGGGAACCAAACTATATGGCATTTAATGACGATGTGTTTAGAGTCCCCTCCAATACAGATTTGTATGGTTTTTTTCAAAGCACTTGTTATTTTGAGCACTGCAAGGAACAAATAAAAAGAGAACTTACTCCAAAGTCGGAATATATGGAAAAAGCACAAGAAACCATAGGTGAGCTTAAAGCGCAACACTTGGGCCATGAAATTATTAGCCTTCATCTGCGTAGAGGAGATAACACTGACGGCTCCAATCCCAGTGGGCCCTTAAACAACATGTATGGTGCGAATAACGAGTTTGACCTGAGCAGTCCTTATGGTCGGTTTTTTGCAGCTGCAATGGTAAAATTTCGTCATCGAAAAGCAAAATTTTTAGTTTTTACAGGAGGATCTCGTTCTGAGGGGAATTCTAATCACAAAGATATGGAGTGGTGTAAAAGAACTTTTGTTGGAGATCAATATGTTTTTTCCGACGAAGTCGACGCTTTCGGCGATTTTTGCTTAATTATGTCGTGCGATCATAATATAATATCTCCAGTGAGTAGTTTTGGATGGTGGGCGGCTTACTTGAATCCAAGCCCGGGTAAAACAGTAGCAGCGCCTAGAAAATATGATCCATCTCAAAACACCATTGATTATAGGGACGGGTTTTATCCTCCCGAATGGGAAAAGTTATGAAATTAATTTTTGATATAGGGTGCAACCGCGGTGAGTTTACTGACAAGTGCTTACAAAAGCACAAGGACGTACGCGTGGTGGCGATTGATGCCAATCCGAACTTTAGGGCTTTTTATAAAGACAAGGAGCGCGTTACGTTTTTAAACAACCTGGTAGGACAAGACGACGAAGATTACGTTGATTTTTATATTGAGCATGCCCAAGACGGCATTTCTACGGCATCCAAGAAGTTTATGGAAAATTCTCGATTTACGATGGGCAGCAAAAACCTTCGACCCAACTCGGCGACTTGGGGGGCCCCCATTAAGATAGAGACAATTTCTTTAGATACCTTGATAAAAAATCACGGTTCTCCGGACCTTATTAAAATTGATGTCGAGGGATATGAATACGAAGCATTGAGCGGCCTAAAAGAAAAACAAAAGCAGATATGCTTTGAATGGCACGAAGAAAGCGTAGAAGAGTTGATAAAATGCGTGGAACACCTCCAAGGGGTCGGATATGCAATGTTTGGAGTTAGTGGTTATTTTGACGAAGGCGACGTCTTTGATAAGGCGACCTATGACGAGAGAGGGGATGCGTATATGACATTTCCTAAAAACTATTATTCATGGGAGGAACTCTCAAAAGAGCTGCTAACTAGCGTTTGTCAGGCCGACCGGCGCGTAAATTATGGAATGTTTTTTGTAAGATGAAGATGATAAAAGATTTAAATGGCAATTATCCCGATTGTATTGTGACCTATTTTGGGTTTGAAGAGTTAATGAAAAATTATGAGGAGATTGATAATAGTGTTTTATGTATTGGATATAATTGCATGTGGAATCAAACAGTACTAGACCACATTAAAGACCACGAGGTAAAAATCTTTTTTAATGGGGAGCAGCCGTGTGCTTATAGCCAAGAAAAGCGATTTGGGCTGCGAAGCGCTGACGTGGACAACCTTTTTACTGACATTTATACTATTTGCCCCTATACTGCTGATTGGGCTAACAAACTTTATAACACCGAGGGAAAATTCAAAAGGGCGCTCTTTCCCATTAAGGAAAAAAATATTGTTCACTCAACAGAAAAGAAGTACGATGCAATTTTTTACGGATCAATTTGTAGCAACGAACACGCTGACACAATTGAGGCTATAAGCAAATTTAATTATAAATTTATAACGCTAGGAAGAGAGCATTGGTATCCGAACGAAAAGGTAGACAATATTGCCTCGATCGCCGATAAAATAACAGACACCAACATCCACACTTTCCAGAAGTGGCAAATTTTAAGTCAAACTAAAATAGTGCCGATTTTTAATCAGCTGTATCTGCATGATAAACATATCGCGCATATTAAATCATATGATCACTGGCAAGAGAATAAGGCATTTTCACATCTAGAACAAAAGATGGCGCCCCAACTTAAGCCACGAATTACGGAAGCAGCTTTGTTTAAAATGCTAATGCTGGTTAAGAGAGACCCGTGGAATGCAATTGAATATTGGTATGAACCGGATAAAGATTTTATTTATTTTGATTCCGTAGAGGAACTTCCAGATTTAATTGCAGACATCACTAATAATTGGGACGACTACCAATCTATTTTAGAAAATGCATACAACAAAGCGTTCAATAACTATACTACAGAAGCATTGTTGGCTCGAATGATCAGAGAGACAAGGAGATAAGAAATGTCATTTTGGACCGGGAAAAAAGTTTTAATTACGGGCGCCCACGGGTTTGTGGGCAAAAATTTAGTTAGCCTACTTGAAAAAAAGATACAGGAGGAAGGCATCACTCTCCTCACCCCTACACGTGCAGAGTGCGATCTCACCTCTCAGGAAGAAGTGAAGAGTTATTTCGAAAGGACTAGGCCGCATATAGTGCTACATTTGGCTGGAAAGGTAGGGGGAATTGGCGCCAACAAGGCGCGCCCTGGAGAATTCTTTTATCAGAACATTATGATGGGAACACTGGTAATGCATTATGCCCACCTGTATGGGGCGGAGAAAGTGGTGGCACTAGCGGCCGGCTGCGGATACCCCAAGCTATTGCCGGTGCCATATACGGAAGAAGATTTTTGGAAAGATCTGCCCGACGAGAACTCAATTGGGTATTCTATGGCAAAGAAGAATCTCATTATTCAATCATGGACTTATCGTGAGCAATATGGATTTAATTCAGTGATTCTATTACCAGCCAATCTTTATGGCCCTCATGACAATTTTGATTTGGAGACTTCACATGTGGTCCCGGCTTTGATTCGTAAGTTTCTAGAAGCTAAAGACCGTAACGATTCTCATGTTGTAGTGTGGGGAACGGGCACCGCGTCTAGAGAATTTTTATATTCGGTAGATACTGCACAAGCTATTATGGATATCGCTGAAAAAGTTAATGAGACAGGACCATTTAATCTGGGAACCGGAACGGAAACCACGATTAGAGAGTTAGTAGAGACGATTGGGAACCTCACAGGCTTTGATGGCGAAATAGTGTGGGACACCACAAAACCAGATGGACAACCCCGAAGGTTTTATGATATGTCCAGGTTTGAAAAAGCAGTTGGATATGTTCCCCGTACTAGTGTGGAAGATGGAATAAGAAGAACTATTAAATGGTATAGAGAATGGCAAAAGAGAGTTATACGGTAAACATTTTTCCCGCCGGCGGCGAGGTACGGGTGTCTGCCCAAATTGATAAATATTGGGGAGCTTATCGTAAGGGTCAAGCATACGATAAGCGTCAGATATATGAGTTTGCTTCTCACATGAAGGTCCGACGACAGAGAAGAGGGACAAAAATATGTTTCTTTATGGATGTTGGGGCCAATGCGGGAAGCTACTGTTTGCTTCCGGCCTTAGACGACCGGCTAATTTGCGCGGCTTTCGAGCCCAATCCGGATGTGTTTTCAATTCTTGAGGAAAATATAACACTCAATGATCTTCACAACGTCGTGTTCCCGTACAAGATGGCAATGTGGCATAAAAAAGAAACAACTTTAATGCGCGTCCCTCTTAACCCCACCGACAGCGGGCTTGGAACAATGGGTACCCACACAGAAGTTGTTCGGGACTTATTTTGTAAGACACCGGCCCGCGCCAATGGAGAGTTTAAGGAAATAGAAATTAATTGTGATACTATTGATAACTTTATAAATACTCACAAGATACCGCGGCTAGACGCTATAAAGATTGATACAGAGGGAGCTGAGCTTTATGTACTGCAGGGCGCTATCGAGACAATAACGAAGCATCGGCCGATCATTTTATTTGAGTGTACCAAGCAGGCTATAGCGCAGTTTGACCATGAACCGGAAGACGTTTTTGATTTGCTTAAGAGCTTGGGATATACGAAGTTTGAAAAGATACGTTCGGGCGATTTTATAACCACATAAGGAATCGGAGAGGCTAATAATGAAAAATAATCAGCTGCCGTTGACGGCGGCCACCTTACAAAAGAAAAGAGAGATCTTAGAAAGAGCTGGTCTTTTAAGGTTGTTGAACAAAAGTGGTAAAATTAATATTCCTGCTCACCTAAAGAGCTTGAAAATAGATATTGGCTTGTCCTATAGTGCTCCCAATTCAGCGTTATGGCTTAAGGAACAAGATGATACAATGATATTTGGATTCGAGCCGAATCCACAATGTATAGCGGCTTTAAAGGCCGGCGCATGCCATGGCAATGATGACCCGGCTGTGTGGATAGACGCTAAATCCGTTATAATACCCACAGGGGAAAAGCGGCGCGCCCAAGAAAACGATCAGGAGTGTTGGGTCCGAGAAGAAGATCTGTTGCCTTATGAGGAAAGATTTGAATTATTGACATGCGCCTTGGACGATGTTGATAGCCCATGCTATCAGAAGTTTTTTATGACACGGGATGATCCCGGGTGCTCAAGTCTTTATAAACCGTGCTTCTTTGCGCTTCGTAACGTAGTAGATGTCCCCGTCATAAGTTTTTATGACTTTTTGTCGTTACTTCCGTGGGATAGAATTCCGTATATTGATTGTGTCAAAATAGACACACAGGGAAAAGATTATGACATTTTGAAAAGCGCCAAGGAATATCTGCAGAAAATAGTTTTCCCGCAGGTTGAGATGAGTACTGGCCAGGAATACGAAGCTCCAAATCGAGAAAAAGATATAGAAGAGCTGCTGCTCGCCAACGATTTTGAACTTCTTCAGAGGGTTGACGTAGATGGGGCTTATTATAATAAAAAGTATAAGCACCTTCGCGAGACTTTTATTATCAATACGTTAGCTTTGGGGCGTGGTGTTTGTGAGAAAGAATAATATGAAAAGTTTTTGGAAAGATAAATCTGTTTTGATTACTGGCGGGGCTGGCTTTATTGGTTCTCATCTAGTAAAAGAGTTGCTTCCAATATGTAAAAAGATCGTAGTCGTGGATAATTTTGAGCGCGGCCGCATAGAGAACCTAAGCTCGGTTGCTGATAAAGTTGAGATATACCGGTTTGACTTAAGACGCCCTTGTCATCTGGCATCCTTTTTTAAGGAGATCGATGTTGTATATCACATGGCCTCAAAGGTGGGAGGTATTGGAGTATATTTGAATAAAAAATATGATGTCCTTGATGTCAACATGACCATCGATAAAAACGTTTTGAATGCCGCCCTTGTGAACAAGGTGCCTTATTATTTTTACGCTAGTTCTGCTCACGTGTATCCGCTCGGTCTGCAAACCGAAATTAATGCGCCCAAGATCAAAGAAGAACAGGCTTATCCGGCGCACCCTCTTTTATCTTATGGCTGGGCAAAGTTAATAGCTGAAATACAAATTTTAAATGCTGTTGAGGAAAATGACTTTTTCAACGCAGCGATTGCCCGCTATATAGGAATTTACGGCAAAGGCCTGGACTACCAACTGGAGAGTGGCTCCGTCCTTCCCGTTTTTAGCCATCGGGCTGCTAAATACCCTGCAGTGCCGTTTAACGTATGGGGTTCTGGGGCCGAGAAGCGCTCGTATTGCTTTGTAGATGACGCCGTAGGGTGTACACGCCTAATGGTGGAAAAACTGTCTGAGGAGCCTCTCGTGGGCCCCCTCAATGTTGGCAAACAGGAGCGCATTTCTATTAAAGAAATAGCTGAAAAAATCATTGACATTTCAGAAAAAAACATTAGCATAGACTTTGATACAAGCAAGAAAACTCATATCTGGTGTCAGTGGTGTGACTGCAGTAAGGCCAAACGGGTTTTAGGATGGGAAGCTAACACCCCTCTGGAAACAGGCCTTCGCGAGGTATACCAGGATGTTTTAGAAAGGATCACAAATGAATCAACGTAGATATCTTCCCACCCTTTCGGAACTTGTCGACCGCCTTTCGATAGCCCAACTTAAAGAAGTGTTTATAACCGATCACAAGGAAGAATATGCTCAAGAAATAGCAGACATCGTTCATGATATTCAGCTTTGTTTGGACGAGGGCGCAGATATTACAGCGGAAACAATTCGTGCAATAGTGGTCTTATCTCAAATGAATCTACACATATGGCATAATGAATCAAATTACCGTAAGGGAATTAAAGATGGCAACAACCTAGAACTTACGCACGGGCTTAATGGTATTCGCAACACTGCGAAGAATAAGATTCAAGAAGTGGTGGGCGGACGTAAAGATTATAAAATTGATTGTTTGGCGGCCGAGTTTAAAGATTGGAAAATTAGCTGGAAATGAAGGTTTTAGTAATAGGAGATAGTTGCAAAGACGTGTTCGTTTACGGGAAGTGTGATAGGCTCGCTCCGGCCGCGCCAGTTCCGGTATTTGTTCCGCAATATCAGCGCGAAAACCGGGGGATGGCGGCCAATGTATATGAGAACCTACTTTCTTTTAAGGTAGATGTCGATCTGGTTACTAATACTACGGAAATTGTCAAAACAAGATATGTGGAAGAAAAAACTAACCATATGGTTATTAGAGTTGATTCTGGAGAAGAAAAAATAGAGAAAATAGAAGACATAGAACTCTATTCCTATAGTGACTACGACGCGATTATTATTTCGGACTATGATAAAGGATTTTTGTCCGAAGAAGATATAGAATATATTTCTCGCCAACACCAAAACGTGTTTTTAGATACTAAAAAACTTTTAGGCGAGTGGGCCTATCATATAAATTTTATCAAAATTAATCAAACAGAATATGAAAAAACACAGCATCTCGTAGAGGGCATAGACTGGTATAAAGAAAAATTAATTGTTACTATGGGATCAAAAGGAGCTTCTTACGCGGATAAGACATTTTTGGTTGACAAAGTAGAGATTAAAGATTTAACCGGCGCCGGCGATACATTTTTAGCAGCATTGGTATACAAATATGGTTTAGAATATAATATAATGGATGCTATAGCTTTTGCGAACGAGTGTGCAACGTTGGTAGTTCAACAAAAAGGAGTTAATATAATAGATGTCTGATAAAACCCCCTACAGCCAGGCAACCTACACCAAAGATCTAGTCGAGGTTGTGCGCGCCAGGGAGAAGCTTCGTCAAGACCCGGCCTTTAGGGTGCTTGAGCCTTTGGGAAACCGCAATATATACATAGCAAAGCGGCAGCTAAGGCGCCGCTTCAGCGCCCCGCCTTGGGCCCCGGGCACCCTCCCCCACGATAAAGATTTTCTATATCAGCCAACCGTGTGGATTGTAAGCCCGGGACACTCAGGATCTAGTTTGCTACATGAAAAGTTGGGGCAGGCCTGCATGGCCGCCCAACTCTCAGCGTCCGGCAGCAAATATCCAGTATTAAAGAGTCATTCTCATTGTTTTAAGTGGAAAGGCAAAAACTGTTTAATGACCAGCGAGGAAGGCGGATTTATGTGGGAAATAGAAGAAGACGATAAAGTTATTTATTTGTATAGTCATCCATTAAATATTTTATTATCCTTTGTTCAAAAAATGAAGGCGGGACCAGCGCAATGGTTGACTGGCAATAACCACTATTTAGAGCTTTTATGCGACACTAGTGAAGATTTTTTGGAAAACTATTTGTATAAAGATATATTAGGCCTGGAAAGGCATTTGGATTGCTGGTGGAAGCAACGAGGAATTGATACTTTATGCATAAAATATGAAAAACTGTTTCAGCATGCAGACGATATAAGAAATTTTATAAAAGGCCGAGGAGAGGGGGAAATTAATTTTGAACTACCCCCATGGAGAAAAAGAAAAACCGATTGGACAAAAGACACAAACAAAGAACAGCTACTAGAAACGTATGCTTCCGTTATTAAAAAATACGAACAAAAGCCCGACTGTGAATTATTTTTGAGGACAAAAAATGTCGTTTAAAGAATATTATCAATATTATTTAACACTGCACCAAAACAAAAACTCTAGGCGCCTGCACGTAATTGGACAGATTGTTACTGTATTAACATTGTTGGCGGCAATTGTGTTAAGGTCTTGGTTGCTTCTTTTGCTGGTTCCTTTTGTGGTTTATCCCTTTGCGTGGGGAGGCCATATGCTTTTTGAAAAAAATAAGCCTGCCGCCTGGTCGAGACCCCTGTGGGCTAAAGCATGCGATTGGATAATGCTGAAAGATATTATAACAGGAAAGATTGAGTGGTAGGGTATGTGTCCCGCTGAAACTAAAACAAGAAGTATTATAAAAACGATTATATGGAGATTGCTAGCAATTGCAAATAGTTTTATAATTTTGGTGTGGGGTTTAACTGATGATGCGTTAATGAATGCCATTTACATGAATATAACAGGGTTTTTTGTTTATTATGCATATGAGAGAATTTGTAATTATGTGCCGTATGGTATAAGGGAGAATAAAGAATGAAAATACTTATTACTGGCGGAGCTGGGTATATTGGTAGCGAGCTTATTCAATTTTTGTTGCCCGAGCATAATGTAACAGTTTTGGATACTTTGATGTACGATAAGGACTCGTTGCTCCGCTATGTCCAGAACGAAAATTTTACATTTGTTCGTGGAGACGTCCGCGATACCAAACTTTATGCCGCCCTTTTAAAAGATGCTGATGTGGTTATTCCTTTGGCTGCATTGGTGGGGTTTCCTCTTTGCGAACAAAAACCCGTTGAGGCAGCCCAGGTTAACTTTGAAGCCAACAGGTGGCTGGCAGAAAACAAATCTGATAATCAAATTATAATTTATCCGTGTACAAATTCGGGCTATGGCCGAAGCGTAGATGGCTCGGTGGTCACGGAAGAGTCACCGCTAAATCCGGTTTCCTTATACGGAAGGACCAAGGTGGATGCCGAAACAGTATTCAGGAATACTAATAATTGTGCCACCTTTCGATTAGCCACGGTTTGTGGTCCTTCGAGCCGCATGCGCACAGATTTATTAGTTAATAATTTTGTTTTACGAGCTTTGCGAGATCGCCTTCTGATATTGTATGAATGCGAATTCATGAGAAATTATGTTCACATTTGGGATGTTTGCCGAGCGTTTAAATTTCTTATCGACAATTGGGACGCATGCAAAAATGATACTTATAATTTAGGTCACGATGCCATGAACATGAATAAGCTACAACTTGCTCAAAAGATAGGAGAACAGCTGCCTCTAGAAATTATTAAGGCAGAGTTCACGAAAGACCCAGACGTCCGAGATTATGTGGTGAGCAGCCAAAAGATATACGATAAAGGGTTTAATTGTCTGTACGATTTGGATACTAGTATCGAGCAACTTGTTAAGGCGTATGCCTTAATTGAAAGTCCGTGGTATGCAAACTACTAAAACCGTTTTTACTAATGGGTGTTTTGATGTGTTACATCGTGGACATTTTGAGTTATTAAAATTTTGCAAATCCCTGGGAAGGGTAGTGGTTGGCATTAATAGTGATAATAGTGTATCTCACCTTAAAGGCCCCGGCCGGCCATACTTTGCTCTAGAAGACAGAATATTTATGCTTCAAGCGTGTAAATATGTGGATGAGGTAATTTCATTTAAAGAGTTAGAGCCATATAACTTAATAAAATCATTACAACCTGATATCATTGTCAAAGGAGGCGATTACAAAATAGACGACGTGGTCGGAAACGACATCGCGGAGGTCGTGATTTTTAATTTTATTGAAGGATATTCTACAAGTAATATCCTAAAAACGAGCAAGGCATGAGAACATATGTATTTGATATTGATGGCACTATTTGTACACAAGATGGCAGTAGCTATAAAACAGCCACACCCTTTCCTGAGCGAATTGAAAAAATTAATCATCTCTATGACGCGGGCAATACGGTGATATTTCAGACTGCCCGTGGAATGGGGCGCAGCCATAATGATTCTACAGCTGCTCATGAAATGTTTTATGAGTTTACGCAGAACCAACTAGACTCATGGGGAGTAAAATATCATACTTTGTTTTTGGGAAAGCCGGCCGGTGATGTATATGTCGACGATAAAGGAATAACAGATGAAGAATTCTTTACCGATTAAATTTGTGCCCAAGGGGTGGGGGTTTGAAAAATGGATTGTGAATTGTGAAAAGTATTGTGGAAAGCTTCTTTATTTTGTTAAGGGAAGGCGATGCTCGTGGCATTTTCATAAAATCAAGGATGAGGTCTTTTATATCCAATCCGGAAGGGTCTTGGTAAGGTATTCTGATCGAGATGATCTGAATACCGCACAAGAAGTGATTTTGGGCCCCGGAGATAATTTTCACGTTCATACAGGACTTAGACACCAAATGCTAGCATTGGAAGACACGGCTCTATTTGAATTTTCGACGCAACATTTTGATACTGATAGTTATAGGATTGTAAAGGGAGACTAAGTGAAGATAGTAACCATTACAGGGTGTTTGGGATTCATTGGATCATATGTAACCGAAGTGTGTTTGGAGCGCGGCTGGAAAGTATATGGTATTGATAAGTGTACGCATGCTGCAAATAAAGAGTTGATTTCTCAATTTGAAAGCAATAAGAACTTTTATTTTGTACGAGAAGATATTTGCGATATTAAGTGGCTTCCGGACTGCGACTATATTATAAATACGGCTGCAGAAACTCATGTTGGAAATAGCATTATTGATAGCACTGACTTTATTTCTACTAATGTACGAGGAGTTAAAAATTTACTGGAGGTAGTTCGACACAAACCAGACAATGTTTGCGAACGCCCCACCTTTTTTCAGTTTAGCACCGATGAGGTGTACGGTGATATATTAGAGGGGTTTCATTATGAAGGAGATCTTTTGAACCCAAGTAATCCCTACTCGGCCTCAAAAGCAGCTGCCGACATGTTAGTTCAGGCCTGGGCGAGAACATATGGGATAAATTATATTCTGTTGCGCCCGACCAACAATTATGGGATACGACAATGTGCGGAAAAACTGGTACCATTAACAATTAAAATGCTTCAAAGAAACAAGAACGTACGGTTACACGATAAGGGGCTCCCGGTTCGTAATTGGTTACACGCAGCGGACACCGCCCGGGCAGTTATAACTATTATTGAGAGCGGCGTTCAAAATGAAATTTTTAATGTGGCCGGCGCGTTTGAGCAGGAAAACAAAGAAACGGTACGAAAAATTATTAAAGAATATCATGGTACCGACGAAGACTGGCAAAAATATGTGGGTTGGGACAAAGTTAGAGAAGGCCAGGACGTACGTTATGCTCTAAATGATGATAAATTACGAGCTTTGGGCTGGGAACCACAAAAAGATTTTGAGAGAGAGATAGAAAATATAGTTAAACACTATAAGAATAATTTTCATTGGTAGGAGGTAAAAAAATGAAATTAACAAAAAATATTAAGTACTTAACGGAAGGACGAGCTAAAGAACTAATGGACGATGCTTTGCGTACGGCTTTTCGTGAACATGCGCGTGAGCTAGAAAAGCATTTAAATGATGTCGATGCGCGCCTGCGTGCTTTAGAGGAGAGTAAAAAATAATGAAGTTGTCCAATCAGGCCCTGGGAGCCGTGATGATGGCTCTTCAGAAATGTCTTATGGAGGAAACGGACATAGTTCCGATTCTGAAAGAAATGAACTTTCAACCTAATGGGCCGAGCCAAGGCGAATTAATTGTGACAAATCCGCCGGTGGTTACATTTGAGAATGTAGAACCAACTGACGTTCCAGGAGTGGTAGAAGAGCTTGTAGGTTCTGAAATTCCTATAGAGGAATAATGCCGCGGTATTTTTATAGGTGCGAGGCGTGCTCTAATGAATTTTTAGTTATGCACGGCTCTGAAGAGGTGTTAGAGAGGTGTCAACTATGCAACGAGGAGAATAGTTTAAGCAAACTATTGACTCGACCTACGGTTGACGTTAAAAAAACACAATCGCGCGGGAAAGTTGGCAAGATAACTGAAGAGTTTATCGAGCAGTCTCGCACTGATCTAAAAATGCAACGGAACGAACTGGAGAAAAAACGATGATGTGGCTGATTATAATATTATGTTTTTCATTGTTGTTAAATATATTTCTGATCTGGTACGTCTTAAAGATCTTAGGAAAACTTCTATATACAGCCGATAATCTTGGAGATTTGTATATAACATTTCGAATGTTTGAAGATTTTACTACATCTATGTACAACATGGAAATGTTTTATGGCGAGCCCATTATGGAAGAATTCATTGCCAAAACGAAGCTCGTTTGCGAAGAAGTAGAAAGATTTGAAGAAATATATGGTCTTACGACCGATTTAGAAATGATTGAAGAGGAGATGGCTGATGGCAGAAACACCGAAGAAACGTCGTAAGAGACGCAAAAATTATTATTTTACACAGATACACGAAGATGCTATCGTAGAATATGCAAAGATAAGATGTAATAAAAGACGCACCGAATTATATATAACATTGATTCAGCCGGCTTTTGACGAGATGGTTAATAAAATAATCTTTACCTATAGATTCACTTCGCTACCTAATATTGATTATCTTCGCGATGAATGTAAAATATGGCTCACCACCATTTTGGACAAATATGATCCCAACAAGGGATCAAAGGCGTTTTCTTATTTTAGTGTCGTAACAAAAAACTGGTTTATTCATAAAGTAAAACAAAACACCAGGCGCGCCAAAAAAGAAGTTTATCTTGAGGACGTAATAAACCAGCTTGAGGAAGATCTTGTTTCTAAAGAAAGGCAGTATGAGGAGATAAGAGAAGAAGAAGAATTTTGGAAGAATTTTTTTGAGGAACTAGCAAGTTGGAATGGAGATATGCTAAAGGAAAATGAAAAAAAGGTCCTTAAGGCAGTTAAAATTCTTTTTGAGTCTTCAAATGATATTGAAATTTTCAATAAAAAAGCTATTTACTTATACTTACGGGAGATTACAGGGCTTAATACCAAACAAGTTGTTAATAATTTAAACAAGTTACGTAAAAAATATAGGATATTCAAAAACAAATGGGAAAGCGGCGAAATTTAGAAGAATATATACAAGAGGCCACGCGCAACGTCAGAGAAGATCGTGCTCTCGCCAAATCACTTCTTATGGATGCCATGAAGGACATGAAAATGTCAGATGGGGCGCGCAAAGAATTAGGCTCTATAGCCGCCAAATATGTAGAAAACCTACAACGTTCTAACGAACAAATGGTTAAATTATCGGCGTTACTCCAGAAACAGCAGGGAGACATTACGGGACTTTCCGAAGAGGATAAAGAAGATTTATACGATATGCTAAACGAGGAAGAAGATAATGAGCATTGATTTAACGCTTAAAGAAATGTATGAAATGTGGCCCAAAAGAGTCATGACGCCGGCCAAAGTTAGTTACGATCCTCGGCGAGAAGACGGCCTATCTTTAACGAGCCGAAATAATGAAGCAGCATGCACTCCTTCTACTTTTGAAGATTCAGATGTTGCAGAAGCAGTTGTATTACGAGTAGACGACGCGGCGCCCACCCTTGTTGAAAAAGCACTTTATGGGCCTCGGGTTCAGCCTGTAAGAGTTTTAAGATGTATGATATTATCAGATGGCCGTACAGAGTGCCTCGAAAAGCCCGTGGACTACCCGATGCCTTCCCTTGGTGATGGCGGCGATGGTGATAAGATATCACTTTTCCCGGGATTTCGCTGGTCACCTAAGTCTTTCATGTCTTCGGAGCCCGCTCCCCAAGAGATTGTACATGTAAAATATGATCCTGGCGCCTCGCTGTGTGGCCCCTGGATATGTGGAGAGTTTGTGGGCTATCCTGCGCGGACCCCTCAAATATTTCCTAGTATGGGGGGCATGCCGGGTTCTATTGTGGATATGTTTAAAAACATGATTCCAGATATAATGGGGGAAGGTTTGTTTTCGGCTACACCACAGGAGCCAGCACCGGGCGCCGTTGAATTTGTTAGAAAAATGAAAAAAAGCGGACACTTCACTGGCTTTTCAGATCAGTTTCTATGCGGCTTGGCGGCCAATGCACAACACGAGTCAGGCTTTAAGAATGCCGCGCAGGGCGATAAACGCAGCAGTTCGGGTGGCAATGGAGCATTGGCGATTAATAACTATTGTTCATTTGGCTATTGGCAACTTAATGTTTGCGCGACCGACGGAGGAGGGCAGCGTTTTGCTGCATTTCATAATATTGAGTTAACGAACAAAGCGGCACTACTGCCGGCCATTACCGATTCAGATAAACAATTTCAATTTGTTGCGCAGGATATGAGGAGACTTTTTGGGTCTCTTGTTAGCGATCCTAATGCGACCGCTGAGAATTGTGCTCAACAAATCGCGGTAAAATTTGAAGTTTGCTTTGCGTGTAAGCCGGCCGGTTCCTCCCCTCCAGCAGGTTATAAAAGCAAATATCCATGGAACTACAGCCAGACCGTCAAAAGAGGAGCAATTGCTGCTGGGCTTTATCCTAAAGTGGTGGACGATGCTGAAGCTTCTGGCTGGGTAGCTGAACAAGAGCAGATATCTTCACCGGTGACTCCCGTAGCCGACGAAGAGATCGACCCTTGGGATGTTCCAGCCTAACCACTTAAATTATGTCCAGTCTTCATAAAAAATATACCATACCTAAGCGAAAAAAGCCTATTGATTTATCAAATCTTTGTCAGGATACCAAGGAGAGCATTAGAAAGATGCCTCTGGAGTTTTTTGTTAAATATTCGGGATGCGGGTGTGGACCTTCTTTAGAACCGGTTCCTGATTATCGTCAAGCGAAAGCCGAAGTGGTTTATAAAAACGATCGAAATGCGTGGATAGTTTTAGGAGTCGATCGGTCCTCGGCGGTTACGAGTGGTTACGGCGGTGCATGTCATACACAATGTGCAGCAATCGATTTGGTCGTTGGCCGGATGGGGACTTATGCGCGAGAGTGTGATGAGGAAGGAGAACCTGTCTACGCTAATCCCGACTTTAAGATTGACGCAGCAAGAATGTATGTGAGTCAAAAAGCCAATATTGATGAATATTTTGAGCTTGTAGAGGGCACCGTCGGAGATAGCATCGCGCAATCGGCCATTGCACTGAAGGCCGATGATATTCGTTTAGTAGCCCGAAGTGGTATAAAATTGGTAACCGGAACAGACACGCGAGATTCTCAGGGAGAACGTCAGGCGGCCATTAACGGTATAGATTTGATCGCCGGAAACACTGACGAAGATCTTCAGCCGCTAGTTAAGGGATGTAATCTTGTTAATGGCTTAACCGAATTAGTTGAGCAAATAGAAGATTTACGAGAAATACTTTACTCATTTGTGAAATATCAACGATCCTTTAATGATGCAGCGCTCTCGCATACTCATATATCTCCTTTTCAGCCAACCGCGTCGAAACAATTAGATACATCCCCTCCTTTTATGATGATGGCCAGGGGCGTAAAAAGCATAATTCAGGAAACCGCCCAAACAGAACTTTCAATTATTTCACACCAAACGAACTTGGCCACTTGGCAGCAAAATTATTTGAGCACAGTTGCAGATTCTTATATATGTAGCGCTTACAACAATACGAACTAAAGAATTATTATGGCCACTATTACTCGTTTATGGTACAATCGCGAAATAAACAAACCCTGGGAAGAGGTTGTGCCGGCCGGACCTTTGCACCCCGGGGAGACTCAGAAAGTTATTCATATTATTGTGAAAGGCCCTACCGCGATGTTAGAGCCATCAGATATTAATAGTCCTCCGCCCGGCTATGAGTGGTCGTCGGCTTACGAAAAATGGTATCCAACGTACTGGGGTGATTCTTCTGTTGCTTATGGGGCGATAGATAAAATTCTAAGTTATTATGGGAAAAAACTGCTTCATCACCGTTTCAGTTTCACCTGGGGCCTCGGCGACATCGAGAAGATGTACTCGTGGCTTCTCTCATTACACGGTATGCAGCCCTTCTCGGACACGAACATCGCGGCGAATCTAGAAGTACATTTTCCCTCTAGAATGTATTTAAAGCCACTGATAAAATATACCATCGCCGAGAATCGGCTCGAGGAATTAGAAAATCTGCGAGAAGCCGATTTTAACCTGTCTAGCATTGATAAAACGGGCGCCTATTCCTCCGGAAAGATAGGGAAGAAAATAACAGCGCTTAAACCACTTTTTGATATATATAATAAGCAAGCTAAATTTTTTGATGGCCGTGTCTCGCCCTATATAGACTTTAAAGAAGAACATAATAAATTAGTTTTATTATTTGATCAGCTAGAAGATTTTGTACAATTTAATGGGCGTCAATTAAGATTAAATGAAGACGATGCTCTTACTATCAATTTTGATGAAGATTATAATGTAGTTTTAATTCAGCTACAACAAAAAGGACGCACGATTGCCCTAACGAAGGGTTATGAATTTTATTGGAAGCAAAATGAAGATACTCAAAGAGTAGCCTCGGAACTGTTATATAATTTAAATGGAATATATAGACAACGAAAAAAAGCCTTAACTTGGTCGCGGTTTATCGAAGCATATCTAACAACCGCAAACGTAACAATCGATTTTTTCGGCGCCCCCCACTCGGAGACGCTCCCCAATATATGGACACAGGAAGAAAAGGCTGTCAATAAGCTTTTCCAAACTCCTAAGCAGATACGCGCCCAGGACGAGCAGTTAAACGATCCAGCAAAAAATATTGAGGCTTTCAACCAGGGGGTGGAAGATAAGCGGAAAGATGTTGAAGGGAAGTTTACTAAGATTGGCGAAGCCATTAAAAAAATTAATAGTGCCGAAAAGCTTGTAAGGCGATTTTTAAATAAATATGGCCTTGATCGGCTTATTTGGGCTGCCTTCGAATGTATAGCGATTAAGGCCGGCATCCCAGCGGGCCAGATGCCTCCCATCCCAGGAGTCGATCCTTATCAACTTCCGGGGCCCCCCAAGATACCACGCATACCTAAATTACCTACCACACTTCCAGTAATTAATATTAATAAAGAAATAACCGAGCAAATCAAGAGCGCCCTTAAAGAAGCCGCCCTCAAGACGTTGGTTGGTGTTCTCGGTGCTGTTGCAGATTTAATAGTTGAGGCGTGTAAGGCTAGCGAAGATCCGGGAGATGGCGTACCACTAACTCAGGCCATCAATGAATTTCCTAATATATCCAACGATTATAAAGCGGTTCCTCCCACCCTAGAGGGGTGCTATGAGGAATACGGTATTAATGTAGAAACTGGCAATACATTTCTAGAGCTCCTATCTCACAATATTAGCGCTAGAGAAAGTTGTCGTCTTATAAACGGCGCGCCCTCTCGCGAGGTTTTAGAGATTATTCGGGGCTTAATAAATACTGAAACAAATTTAGCTACATTACAGGCAGCGTTAGCTAGTCGTTCGGAAGTTATAAATTTCTTTTCTTGCATCGGAGAGATGGTCTCGCCGGATTATTGTGACTCTATCCTTTCCCAACCACCTTTTGAAGTACCAGAGAATTTAGATGTCTGTTTGGAGCTTCTGGATGCCGACGCGGACTTTAATGATGTTATAGATTTTTATAATGATTTGTTGGAAGATATTGAAGACCTTGGAACTCCCAACCTCAATTGTGGTGCCGGTGTAGTGCCATCATTAACTGCCATGCCGCCCTTTGCCCATTCTATTTCGACTTTGATGGATGCGATTTTTGAAATACCTAAAATTAATTTTATTAATGATCTGGGGAACTTGAAGCCTCTTTTATTAAAGCCGGACTATGGTTGGATGTCGGCAAATGAACAAAGAGCGCTGGAAGAAGCGGGACTATTACCGTTTCCACAGGACCGGGACCCCAACCCTAACGCAGTAGCCGGCGCCGAAGACTTTATGCAAAATCTGGATAGCCCTCCTTCTGGCGCGCCCGGTGCCGCTTCTCAATTGGCGGCCAACCCAGAGATACAAAAATTAGGTATTTTATTTCAAGAGGGAGAAGCCGCGCGCCAGACACAAATAACTTATAAAGTAGTTTCTCCCTTGGGCACCGCCTATGAGGCTTTGGGAACTGATGAAGTTCCGCTGGTAACAAACTTTCAAGTTGGGGGATCTCAACGCGAGGCTACGGAAAACTTTGCATTTGGAGTAACTCCGCCCGGTAGTAGCCAGAGCGTAAGTTATGCTATATCTCGTTTTCCCGAGAATGAAACCGGTGACGGGCCTCATGGCCCCCCCCACGGCGTACCGAACCGTATTTGGACAGGTGGTTCTATTAATAATGATTTTGATCCGGACAACGGGTTTTATGCCCCCGAGAACCCCATCATCTTTCCTGATCCAACAACCTCTTATTATTATCATAATACATTTAAGAACTTGGTCGATCGATTTAACACCGGAAATAAGGCACTTCCCGGAGAGGGTTCTGGCGCCGTCGTCGATGTATTTAAAATGGTGTCGCGATATAGTATGTATATGCCGTCGATGCTTTCTTTTGTAAATATGGCTGCCTATCAAATACGAAAGTCTCCGCTTTTTATTGCCGACAATGTAAAGAGGCTATCCCTAGAGCCAGTACCGTGCCCAGACGGGAAATTTTCGCCACAGGGTAGGGGACTTTTTGATATTGACAGTCTAAAGTTAAAAGGGCTTCAAGAATTTGCTGACAATGCTTGTACGGACCGGGACTGCGTAGTAGGGCCCGTTGAGGATACAATAATTTTTACTGTGATGAATGCTTATATTCAAGTACTTCTTTTAGAGCAGTTACTAAGAAATATATTTCTTGTATCGATATACGGCTTTAGTGAATACGCCTATAACCCTCTGGTCACAGAGCAGCTGATTGGAGGAGTTAGGAGTTCAATATTGGGTACCGACGAGGCGATGGAAGGTTCAACTTTCAACAATCTTAAAAAAGCGGCCGCTATCTATGTAGAAAAGATTATAAGCCGCGCCGAATTACACGGCGAGGCCGAGCGCATGATATCCAACCCGTTTGATCCGGACGGCGACGGCCTGGCAGTCCCATCACAAATAGTTACCGGAGCCCAGACTTTTGAGGAAACAGGTACGTTGCCTACGGCGTTCGGGGATTGGGCATTAGATTATATAATAAAGGAGAGGATAGGCAACTTAAATTCAGCTATCTTGACTGCATTTGGAAATGAAGATGGCAATCTTAATAGTATTGTTATGCGACAGGTATTTCCTCTGGTTAATCCCCCCAGTATATCTGCTCACAACATAATAATGCACCTGCTCGCCGGCACCGGGTACCAAAACACTATTGATTTTACTTCCGGCGATGGATCACCGCGCCAAGTGTTACGAGCGATGGTTTCTCCGGAGCGCCACGGCGAAGCAGATCCACTGCACTTTGATGGTGTGGAGAGTGAGGACACTCCCGTGGCTCAATTTAGTTATGATATGATTTTTCCTGGGTATAGTCGTAGCGATATAGCCGCCCGCGAGAATCTCATTGAGCAATTGAATGGGCTGGAGCGCGACATGCCGCCGGGCGTCTCCGAGACTGACGAATGGCGCGCTCTGCGTAACCAGCTCTGGGAATTAAACGAGCCCGGGCGACTTGCACCGGAGGACTTGGTTGAATACGCCAAAGATAATGGTATTTTTGTAAACGAAAAATACGTTAGTTTTGATTACGATTATAATAAGCTTGAGGGCATGAGATATCGAATTGATGGAAGCGGCGACACTATAGATATCAGCCATGGCAATAGCACATTCACCGCTCGGAATGCATATATGAAGTTCGCCTACGAGGAAGGACTTAAAAACGTTTTTCGAAGATTACTGCCTGATGTCGAGCTGGCTGTATCCTATAAGCACCCGGAGTCTGCCGTCGCTTTTGTTGATGATAATGGCGCACTCATTGCTGCGGAAGGAACCCCCCCCGTGCCCCCCGGCGCGTATTCTGCCGGCAAGGTCCGCCACGTAGTAAGCACTGAGAGATTTGATCATTTTCTTAATGGGCTGAACGACGAGAGCCTCAAAGCAAAACTAGGCGCCACTCAAATAGATAAATTCTTGAGAACCATAAAACTAGCATTCATCACCCCCCACATCCCGGCCACCGGAATATCGCAAGACGATGCCGGCCTCGTCACGGGCATCGGCAACTACGACAAGGGCTACATCGGATTTTTGAATCTTGATAATTATGATGCTGTAAGATTTTTTATGAAACGTATGATGATGACTACACGCGCGTCGCAGATGACGGGCGGCGCATACGTGAACGGGTTTGTTCAGGACGAAGACTGGATTAACTTCGCTCTTTCGAAGCACCACCGCCCCGAAGGGTCCGACATCCGGTACGCCGATATTAGACTGAACCACCTGGATGGCCACATGATTAGGGATGTACGCACCACGCGCCCCGACCAGGATCCTGGAGCGCAGGATATCCATGAAGACAGCCTGTCCAAACATGCCCCTCATGCATATGGTGCAGGCCACGGATATGATAGTCTGGAATATGAGCATGAGTACTACGGAACTGTGAGCCTCACCAACGGCCTCGCCGGCCAGTTCGTCGGTTACTCTGATAGGCAGTCTGGCAATCAAGAGGCCTCAATGTCTGACGTGATAATAAGTAAACCCCGCGAGTTACGACTGGATAGGAAAGTTGCCTATCCGGATCTCCCAACCGGGTTCGATTTTGAAGCGGCCAGCGTGGGGCTCGACCACATCGCGGAAGGCGACGAGCCCTGCAATGGTGTAGCCGGCTCGACAGTCACCTATTGGGATTGTGTGCTGGCGAAGCACGAGGGCAGCCGGTCGCAGCTGATTAGACGATTCACTGCCTCAGAGCCAACCGTCGCCAGCGGCCGGAAGTACGTGATCGGTGACGCGGTGCAGAATATAAATTATAATCCAAGTGATTTTGGCTTGGTCAGCCACCTCTCCGACCACGGCCACTGGTCGCACCAGTTCGTGTCGCATTTGTATAAAGATTTTAATAACCATATCAAAGTTAAAGTTACTATATGGAAAGAAGATCCCGGCGATGCTGACGATAATATCGGCCCTAGTGAGGGGGATCCCTACTTCGGTACCGAGAACCAGGACGGGACCTATTTCTTCGAAGCGCAACCATGGTATAGCCTAACTGCCGAAGATGTAACTGATATTTATAAAACCCCGGGAGTTCATGACGCGTCCCCGTCCGTCATCGACGACGGCGATGAAGCATGGGGCGCAAGGCCGACGCTCATAGTACCATTTGACGAGTACTCAGCTCACATGATGACCGCATTGATGAATGTACGTCGTGATGACCTGGAGGACTTTCTTTTATCTTATGGCGTTGGCGATGACGACGATTCCGGGCTCCTCGCGTTGCCCGGCCAGGAGCCGGAAAGAGAGTCCCGGCCCGGGCAGCAGCCGACGCCAGACAGTCCCACCGAGGCACAACTTGGTTTAGCCCCACCGGATGCTTCGGAGACATGGACTGACAATGAATGGCTTGATGAGATTTTGGGCGAAATTGTTACTAATGTTAATGTTGGATCGCGAGTGGTATATTATACTCCTCCAACATCGCCCTTCGGAATGCTCTCGATGCTCACCGTCGGCGGTGAGAACAGTAACTCGAGCATGTCGTACCCAGCGAACGGTACTGAAGTTCATAACTTGATGAACGGCCTGATTAATATTATGGGAGTCCGGACCCCAGTTAGTCAGGCTTCAAAGCTAATAAGAAATAAAAGTGCACTTCTTCTGCCGATGGCCTCCAGCAGGTATAGCATTTCTGTTCCCACTAGTGTACAAGCTGACCGCCAACTTATAAGCAAACTCGATCGCAACCTATTAAATCCCTATATGTGGAGCAATAAACTGCGTGGGTCAGACTTTCTTCCGCCACCGTACATACGTGACGACATTACAAATAATTATTTCTTGTACTATAAAAATAATATACTCAACGAGATGGCCCAGAGCGAAGCCTTTAAAGAATTATTTGGAAAGGCCATTAATGCTAAAGATGTTATAACATTTTTGTTTATGTATGGACTTTTGGTAACCGGAGGCGACACCCGCGAGTATGATATCATTTTTAATGACACTAAAAAATCGTTGAGGATTATATTAAAAGCGGCCCTCGCCGGCGATGATTATGCATATGTGGATAAAGAGTCTCAGACGGCCTCACAGAGAGCAGGGCTAGCCGCTGCTGGACTTCTTGGAACGGCCGCTAGCGAGTTTGCGGCTATGGGGATGTCGTTCCTGTTAAAGATGTTCCTGGAAACTCCCAAATTAATTCTAAAAGGATTAGCAGAATTAATTGATCCCCATGTTGTGGTGGGTAAAAAAATTCGTGATGTAAGCGGCCAGGTGTTTCAAATGGTAAGAACGTACGATAGCCAGGGTACCCTCGACAACATGCTTGAAAGACTACAGGAACAAGTCGACACAGACTTAGTAGCGCTGCCAAAACCATTGCGTCCAAAGTTTAAGCCTTTTGGTTTTGATTTGATCGGAACACTACCTTATATGGCTATTTTGCCTCCTGGCCCGCTAGGTTGGGCGTATATCCTTTTCGATCTTTCTGCAGAGGAGTTACAAGAAATGTTTGATCATCAAAAGGCTCTAGAAGAATGTATACTTGGCGACGATCCTCACTTTGCCGCTCCCCCGGCAGGGTTGGGATCGGACAGCGAGAATGATCAGTTATCTGAGAGCCCCACTTCGACGTGGGCATGCGCTGACCCGGCACAGACAGCACCTGCGGACGGTGCACCGGGTGGCGGCGCCCCGGCGCCTGGTGGCGGTGGTCCCGCCGGCGACGCCGGCGATGAGGCAGATCAAACCAGTTTTGAATGCGAATAAGGAACAAGAACTATATAATAAACTAATTAAACTGAAAGGAAAACACAGTGAAAGGTTTATCTCCCAAGTTTCCTCTTTATATAGATAATATTATTGGTGCTTATGCCGCTAATCTAACTTTAGAAGAAGTAGCTAAACAAAATTTTAAAAATCTTCTTTTGACAACCCCTGGCGAGCGTGTAATGGATATAAACTTTGGAGTTGGTTTAAGAAGTTATTTTTTTGAGCAGATGACCGAGACAACCTTTGCAAAAATTTCTGAAAATATCGTATCGCAAGTTAATCAATATATGCCATTTTTGGAAATAAATGATATTTCTTTTGTTCCTGGTAGTGGTATAGAAGGGGAGGACAACCTTCTGTCAGTTACTATTGATTATTCTATACCCCCCCGAGGAAACTTAGAACAGCTTACAATAGGAAGTAGCGCAAACACGCTTTAATAGAAGGATAAAAATCAATGGCTAAATCTAAAAAGAAATTAACAGCAATAAATTATACCAGTCGCGACTTTGATTCAATCAAATTAGAGCTTGTGAATTACGCCAAGCGTTATTATGCTGATAGCTTTCAAGATTTTAATGAAGCCGGATTCGGCGCAATGATGATAGATTCGGTGGCATATATTGGAGATATACTTTCTTTTTATCTTGATTATCAAGTTAATGAATCCTTTTTAGATACTTCTCTGGAATATGATAATGTTGTACGTATCGCAAGACAGCTAGGATATAAATATCGCGATTCTAACTCTTCGTCTGGGCTTGTACAATTTTATGTTTCGATCCCCGCCGATGGTGCTGGAGTACCAGATTCTAACTATTTTCCTACATTGCGCGCGGGAAGTCAATTTACTTCCCTCAGCGGACAGTTATTTACATTGACTGACGATATTTATTTTGGGGCCGATAACAACGAAGTCATAGTATCTAAAGTTAATTCTACGACAGGGGTACCTACCGAATTTGCTGTTAAGGCAACCGGGACCGTAATATCTGGAAAAACCGAAATTCAAACCGAAACGATAGAGGATTTTGAAAAATTTCTCACGCTTGATATCGCAAATCCGGCAGTTACAGAAATTGTATCGGTTACCGACAGCGAAGGGCACGAATATTTTGAAGTAGATCATTTGGCACAAGAGATAGTTTTTAAAGCGATTCGGAATAATAATTCAGACAAAGCAGTAGTACCGTCTATTTTGAAAGCACTCCCGGTCCCACGTCGATTTGTGCTTGAAAAGACACGGGATAGAGCGTTTCTACAGTTTGGATACGGGAGCGATTCGGAATTAACCAATCAATCGATTGTAGATCCTAGCGCTATTACGTTAAAGCGTCACGGGCGCGATTACTATACACAGCAAGAGTTTGATCCCACCAATCTAACCGCTACCGATAAGTTTGGTGTGGCGCCCTCTAATACAGTGCTGACTATTCTTTATCGGGTTAATGATGCGGGAGACGCTAATATAGCCTCGAATACTTTGAAAAATGTAAGTTTTCCCATTTTAGAGTTCGAGGCCCAGAACTCTTTGAATCCGTCACTCCAAAATATAGTAAATAATTCACTAGAGGTTAATAATGTAGAACCCATATTGGGCGATATTGAACTTCCATCAGCAGATGAGATCAAACAACGAGTTTTTAGTTTTTATGCAGCTCAAAATAGAGCCGTAACGGTTCAAGATTATAAAGCAATTGTATATGCTATGCCCCCGAGCTTCGGCGCGGTGAAGCGTTGCACCATTGAAAGGGATTTTGATTCATTTAAACGTAATTTAAATTTATATGTAATTTCCGAAGACACAACTGGCGTTTTAGTGGAGACCAACACCACTCTTAAAAACAATTTAAGAACATGGCTAGCTAACTACAAAATTATTAATGATACTATAGATATTTTGAATGCGCGCATAGTGAATTTTGGAATTGATTTTAAGATTGTTACAGATTATAGTGAAAACAAATTTAATGCCTTGGAGGCTGCAACCCTGAGCTTGAAAAATTATTTTACTAATAATACCTTTGATATAGGAGAGGCAATTTTTGTGACTGATATTTATAAAGAATTGCAAAAAGTACCCAATGTGGTTGATGTTCTAGATGTTCAGTTTGTAGCCAAAACTACGGGCGGTGCATATTCTAGGACATCTTTTGACTTTGAGGAGCATTTATCAAATGATGGCCGTTATGTAACTGCTGATAGGGATACGGTATTTGAAATTAAATTTCCTAATAGAGACATTCAAGGAAGTGTAGTTTAATGGCAATTAAGAGGTATACAGCCACTACTGATAATACGATTACAAATGCGTATAGATCTTCTCTTTTAGACACACAAAGAGGAACCGGATCTAATATGGGCGCCGCAGACGTATTAGAAGTCTTTTCCATCTACGGTGAAGCGTCAGGGTCTAGCGGGCTTTCTCAGGAGCTTTCGCGCATCTTAATAAGATTCCCGGTAGATTCAGTAATTACCGATCGTACAGCCGGTACAATCCCAGCGAGTGGAAGCGTGGATTGGTATCTTAGAATGTATAATGCTCGCACCGCCTTTACGCTACCTCGAAGATTTTACTTGGATATAGTACCCGTTTCACAATCATGGGAAGAGGGCGTCGGACTTGATATGGAAGAATATAAGGACGTTACGTACAACGGGAGCGGCTCGAATTGGATGAATGCTTCTGGTACTTCACCAGCAGGAATTGGTACGTGGACAGCAGCCGGAGGAGATTATTTAACTGGCTCCGGGATTTCCACCTATAAGGTATTTTTTGATGATGGATATGAAAATATAGAATTGAATATTAGTGCCGTTGTGGAAGATTGGATTTTAGGATCCTCCGGTGGAAAATATGATAATTATGGATTAGGAATCCATTTGACTGCGAGCCAAGAAGCCTATTATTCTAGCTCTACGGGCCAAGACACGTCTGATGGAGTCTTGCAAAATACCGTAGGAGCAAAAGATACTTATTTTACTAAAAAGTTTTTTTCGCGGAGCTCGGAGTATTTTTTCAAACGGCCCGTGCTCGAAGCGCGCTGGGACTCGAGAAAAACTGACGATCGTGGTAGCTTTTATTATAGCAGTTCCTTAGCAACGGGCCCCGACAACTTAAATACACTATATTTATACAATTACGTTCGAGGAAAACTAACAAATATTCCAGAGGTGGGTACCACAGGATCTGTAATGGTGAGTCTCTATTCTGGCTCTTTGGCAAATACGGCCCCATCCGGAGCAAAATTAATTTTGCATAACGGAAACCAGTCAGTTACGGGGGGATATGTTTCAGCAGGAATTTATTCTGCTTCTGTTGCTATTACGGCGGCGGCCACTCCCCTCGCTAGAATTTTTGATGTTTGGCATACGGGGACCTTTGGCACTCCTGACTTGACTCAATTCTTTACAGGAACAGTGGCGCCCAAAACGCTAGTAGCTTATGATAATGCTCCCACATTCGAATATATGACATCAATTACTAATCTGAAGGCAGCCTATACTCGTAAAGAAATTTCTCGTTTTAGATTATTTATTCGGAACAAGGATTGGAGCCCTACCATATATGTCGTAGCGAATGCAAATCCCCCAAATCTTACTTTGCAGAGTGCCTCATATAAAATAATTCGAGTAACAGATGATTTAGAAGTAGTATCTTATGGAACTGGTAGTAGCAAAAGCACTTATTTGTCTTATGATGTATCAGGAAATTATTTTGATTTGGATATGGCCACGTTAGAGGCGGGTTATTCTTATCAAATTGGATTAAGCTATTACAATGATTCTATAGGAGATTGGGCCGAGCAACCACAGGCCTTTAAGTTTAGAGTGGAAGAATGAGCTTAAAAGATTTATTTAAAAATATAGAACTTCAAAAGTCTCTCGTCAACAAGTCTGAGAACGAGATTGCGTCCGAAGTTGAGTCAGTAGACTATCACAGGGCTGATATTAAAAACGAGAAGCGGTTCATTCCGGCCGTTGATTATTCTCAACCCAAAAATTTTGCTCGTTATGGATCGGCCAAAAAATATTATACCGATGCCATAACAAATATTTACAAAACCTATCCTTATGACGGCTCTTTATACGAAAGGATAGATTGGCAAAACAGTTCGTCCTTTGTAGACCTTTACATATTAGAGAACGAATATCCACGATCTACCGGTTATATTAATTTCTCTTATGGTGGGTGGGGTGCTCAGACTTCTATTGATGATGGGTATGGTCTTCCGGCCGAGTTAGAATATATCAATATTAAAGGCGGCCCGGGCTTGGGAGGCGGCCCTCAAAGCGCTGGTGCAAATATATGGAATACTTCTCAAAATCGCGAATCTAATTTGAAATTAGATGTATCAGGCGGTGTTTCATTAGAGTTTTGGCTGAAAAAGGATGCATTTGATACCGATAATACCAAGAAGGAAGTTATATTTGATCTTTGGAATAACGAAGAAACCGGCAGCGGTACATATGGACGCTTTAGGTTAGAGCTTACCGCTTCGGGCCACGGTGACGAAGGTAGCAATCCGTTCATGCTGACTTTAATGTCTGGCACTACCGGGTTCCAGTCTAGACCAGTTGGCGCTAACACAATTACTACAGCATCGGTTGCAGACGAAAGCTGGACGCACTACGCAGTTACATTGAAAAATACCGATACAGTAAACAAATCGATTTTCTTCGATGCTGCTGGTGAAAATAGAATAAACATTGGGGACTGGAGTGACTTAATTGGAGGCGCAACCACCAATGCGCGCCCCTTTACGGCTGCGGCATGGGTCTATTTAGAGGAGGACACGACAGAGACAACCCCAGCGATATTCAATTTTAGCTACTACCGAAATCTTCTCTATAATGTTTCTGCAGAAAAATTTGCCTTTTCAGTTCGCCTTGGGGGAACAATCACCACACTATATACAGCCAACACTTTCCCCCCGGGCCGGTGGTATTATGTCGCTATAAGCTATAGTGGCGGAAGCACCTATGGCGATGGCAATGGTACAATGGAAATATATGTTAATGGTGTTAACGAGACCAGTACTCCCACGGCTACAACGTCCGTTGCTGACATCGGTGCTACGGCCTATATCGGAGGTTACCAGATTACCGGCGACGCCTTCTGGGACGGCTACATTGGTGACGTAGCCATCTGGAATATCGTCTTGACCCCAACACAAATTAGAACACTTTATAAGCGCGGCTCTATGAATAACCTTCTGGCAGCCTCGACGCCTGCGGGTCTTCTTTCATGGTGGAAGATGGGGAACGATCCAGACGATAGCTTTGATGGCACCGATACACCCTCGGCCACTAATAATATTGTCGATCAAAAAGGAGGTATGGACGGCTATTCAGATAGTATAATAACAGCAATGGCTGCAAGCCAGATTCAATCCTACTCCCCCTCAAATAATGCTGTTCGAGTTAGGTTTTACGCCGATGGAGACTTAAACGATACCCTAGACGTGGGCATATCCACTCTTACTGGAAGTGTTGGCGAGATAGGCGGGGCCAAAGTAGCAACTATTGGTGCGCTTGTAACTTCTCCCTCTGGTTCAGATGGGGCACAGTATGCTGGCAAATTGTCTGCCTCCCTGGACGAATTCCGATATTGGAAAACGCAAAGAACATCAAAAGATATTGGTAGATATTGGTTCACACAGGTAGGTGGAGGCACCAATACGGATACGGCCAATACCAATTTGGGAGTATATTACAAGTTTAATGAAGGGATTACAGGAATTGCGAGTACGGACTTAACTATTTTAGACTATTCAGGTCGCGTAACCAACGGCGCCTGGACGCGCGGGGCAACATACTATACCGGAATTAGAAATACGGGCTCGGCCATAGTTTCATCTTCGGCCGCGACTAAAGAATTCCGAGATCCTATCATTTATTCTTCTAATCCGAACGTCGCCGCAACCCAAGCGCGCTTAGAGGCCAGTGGTTCGGATTATGACATTACTAATAATGCCAGCATGTTCAATATGTTTCCTTCTTGGATGCAGGAGGAAGATGCCGAAAGAGGATCCGGTCTAGAAAATCTAGCTCAGATTATGGCAAGCTATTTTGATAGTCTTCATTTACAAATTGAAAGCATAAATCGTCTAAAAGATGTTGCTTATGTAAGCGGCTCAAACAAGCCGAATGTGTTTGCGAATCGTTTACTAGAAGGAAGAGGGCTTCTTTCTCCAGAGCTTTTCTTAGATGCGGATGTTCTAGAGCAACTGGCCGACAGAAGCGAAGATCGGCTATATGATAAATCTTTAACTGACATTAAAAACATCATTTATAAGAACATCTACAATAATCTCATACACATTTATAAATCTAAAGGCACTTTAAAATCATTTAGAAATCTTATACGTTGTTTTGGCATAGGCGAAGAAATAATCAAGATCAACATGTATGGAGACAATGTTGAATATCAGTTTAGGGACAACAGGACTCTCAAATCGGTTCGTAAAAAGTTTATTGATTTCAATAACATCGATAGGTTTACTGGTACTGTGTACCAACAGACTTCTAGTTTGAATACCAATACGGTCGGTTATATATCTGGAGCATTTGAGCTAACAGGGGGCTATGCTCAAACAATTGAGGCTGAAATTATATTCCCCAAAAAGCTGCCACTCACTCACCCCGATGCCAACACTCAAGAATATCAGGCCCTGGATGCTTCCCTATTTGGGATACATAGCGCTTCAACTGATGATGAAGGAGATCCTACGTGGGGCGTTGATGATGCTCCTAATTTCCAAGTATATTGTACTCGCAATACGAGCCTTTCTAAGGCTGCTAAATTTAAGTTATCATCTAGCCAACACGCGGGAGGCGTGATACCGCTATTAACAAGTTCGTATTATAGTGAAGTTTATGATAATTCTAAGTGGACTTTTGCTGTTAAAATTAAACCATCTAAATATCCCACAGCTGATTATATCACTTATTCAACCAATCCTAACGACTATATCGTAGAATTTTTTGGAATTCAAACCGATGCCGGAGTAACACTGAACCAATTTAGTCTTACGGGCACCATTAGTGCACCGCCCGCAGCGTTTGTAACAGGTTCTAAACGACTGTACGCCGGCGCGCATCGACAAAACTTTACTGGCTCGGTCTTAACCGCCACTGATATTAAAATTGGCGCTCTAAGATACTGGTTAGATTATTTAGAGGATGATATAATTGTGGCCCACGCCAAAGATGTGGAAAACTACGGCCGCGCACACCCTCTTCAGAATTCATACGTATATCAACATAGCGCAAGTCTTGGGCCCGGAGGAAATTTTGGAGTTTCTCAAATAGAGACGCTGGCTTTGAATTGGGATTTCGAGCAAGTGACTGGCTCAAGCGCGTCCGGAGAGTTTGAAGTTGCAGACTATTCCTCCGGCTCCTCTCCGGCAACGCGCTATGGTTTCTTAGGACCCACGTTGGAACTCAGACATCCAGGTCGCGGATTGGGATTCCCCACCTCTTCACTAAAAATAGTTGACACTAACTTTATTCCTAGTGCTCAATTAAACCTACCAGAGAACCTATATTCTGAAGACACCATAAAAGTTTTAAATACTGCCGATGAATCCCTATTTGTACAGGATTCGAGACCAATTAACTTCTTCTTTGCTTTTGAAAAAAGCATGTATCAAGCTATTTCTGAAGAAATGCTTAAAATGTTTTCTACAATTATAGATTTTAATAATATAGTCGGCGCGCCCATTAACAGATATCGCCCACACTATAAAGACTTAAATAAGCTACGGCAGCTGTTTTTTCAAAACATAGAGAACGAGCCGGATCTTGACAAATATATCGAATTTTATAAGTGGTTCGACTCTTCATTGACACAAATGCTGGTGCAGCTCATTCCGGCGTCAACCGCCTTTTCCGACAAGATTAATTTGATGATTGAAAGCCACATTTTAGAAAGAAACAAGTATGATCACAAGTTTCCCACCTTGGAGATGGAAGCGGGGGATCCCCTCGGTACCGTCCAATCTATTCTGCCTCTTAGTCCTGGTTGGGAGAATACGCATCATCCGGTTAGTAATAAGCAAGATCAAAACGCTAATTGGTGGAAAGAATTGGCTGAAAGAAATTCTTTATCTACTTTTGCCACACAACTATCTTCCTCCGATGCGGGAGTAAATTTTAGTCGCACCAGAATACTAAATGTTACAAAAGAAACTAGAAATAGAAAAAAGACAACACATTATCGGGATAAATTTAGACTCTCCAAGGTCATATATTGCGGTACAAACTATCATCGTAATAAAAAGATAGGTTTCGTCTATACGTCTACCACACCCGCAGGAGCACTGATACCAGGAACCAATCTACCACAGAATATAATGCTGGCTTTCGGTAAAGATGTTGATCAAACTATTGATTCAATAGATGATTTGGGACTCCACAAGAAAAAGCGTATTGATTTTACTTTAGACGCACAGGTTAATAAAGGCGATAATCCAAGCCTAGTGGGCCATGGCAATACTTTATCGCCCTTTAGTTTATATAAGATTACTTCGTCTTTGCCGGAGTGGAATGCCTCTGTTAATACTGGCTATAATGCTGTTATTGCTGAGGGATTTACCGGTTCTGTATTGCTTACGAATCTGCACGCCGATACGTACGGTCATGATATGGAAACTCCGCTACAAAGTCCATTTACAGAGAAATTTGTTGGAGGACGACAAGTGCGGCATATTGCACTTAACGCCTCCGGGTCCAGAAATCCTGCGTTTAGTGGACTAGATTCGGCTGATGATAGAGCAGAAGGCTATAAAATATTAACGGGCATTGATTTAACAAGATCTCCAATAGCGTCTGTCGGGGCCCTAGGACTAGTATCTCCAGACTATCCAGATCCTGGGTCTCCAGCGGTGTCTCCTCCTTACTTATTTAATCGTCCAAGGGCCATATATTTGCGAGACGAGCTGGCCAAGCGTCCTATTAATATTAAAAATATTTTAATGACAGGCGCTGTTCCACAGGTAAGACTGTCCGGCACCATAATGCACAGCAAGATCGGCAATTATATAAAGAATTATCAAGTGGTTCAAACGGCCGGCCGTAGTATTAACGATCCATTCTTCCAGGATCAATCATTTAGCTTTGCTCAATATCCTGAAACATTAGCAACTCGAGGCCGCGGCGTTCTTGCGCCCCCTCTCGTTCATTCAATTGAGTTTGCGGACTCCACCAATGCGATAGATATTAGTAACGGGGCGACTGATGGAACCCCGTGGGACAACAGAATAGGTGGCGCCGGCGCCGCAGCAAAGGCATTTGGCTTCTCGGCCTGGTTTTATGCTACGGGAGATGGTGGCCTCAACTACGGTCGGATAATTAATCTTAGCCTCATCGACCGGCAGCTAGGCTGGCAGGGGTCTACCAATACCTTGAGATTTTATATTAATGGTTCTACCGCCGGCCGGGTGGATTCGAGCACCTTAAATTTAAATCAATGGTATCACGTCGTTGCAACATATCCCGGGGACACCGATGGCGCCCCCTCGATTTATATTAATGGAGTTCTTGATAATAACAGTCAAGTAGCTGCCGATGCGCCGGTAGCGATTGATGGAGCTATATCTTATATCGGCAACAACTCGAACCTCAACCAGGGCTTTGAAGGCCACCTATGTGATGTGGCTATTTGGACTAAAGAGCTATCTCAAGCAGACGCCACCGAGATTTATAATAATGGCCGCCGCTGGAATTTAAGATCAGCAACGATCTCAAACCATCTTCTTTCCTGGTGGCAGTTAGGCGACAATATTAGAGACGGCATTTATACCGCAATACAAGACGAGGTACCGTTTCAGGGCGGTGTACCAGGTAATTTCCTCGCGGGCGCGATTCAAAAGGTCTCGCCGCCTTTTGTAGGGGCACTGACCAACAACCTCAGCGGTAATCTATCATATGAAATTCCTGAGCGAATAGGCTCCAACTCTAACCAAACAGTAATTGTAAATCGATTTGGTGCACCCGGCGGTTATGAAGTAGCATCCCTTGGATATATGGATCCAGCACACGAGGAAAAGTCAGTCTATAATGCTCACCCGTTTAGAAATCTTTCAGTAAGAGGTCCTGCGGGTCTTAATATAGACCCGAATGATGAAGAAAATCGGGAGCTCGATTGGATTCCTTGGGTTTGGACCGAGGATCAAAGTGGACATTGGCGAGCGCTACAAGCGTTGTTAACAACGCACTGTGGCCCATATGGGTCGGATCCGGTATTCCGCCCTGGTATTAATACAGGGTCTCTGTCCGCACCAGCAGGGGGCCCCCTTCCTAATCTTGAGGCTGTTGATGCTCTTTACGGACGCCTCGATCTTAACGAAAATTCGTGCGAGCCGGCCTATCATAAGGTAAACAGGAACCGTCGTCGACGCTTGGAATTATCGGGAAACTTTACTGGATCGTCCGGGTTCCCCCTCATTACAGGCTCTCGCTATGATAACTGGTATGTCCAGCACCCCATTCCACAGGCGGATCGACAATATGCCTGGATTACGGCATCGTTGGATCCGGGCTCTTCGTGGTTTGGTTATGACGAAAAAGAGTACTATAGGTATTATCCCAATACTGCGTCGGTTCAGTTCGATGGTGTTGGCGATTATATCGATATTGGAACGCCGGCCACGTGGGATGCCTTAATAGGAGGTGCTGGTAGCGCTGCAAAGCCATTTTCTATTTCTGCGTGGGTGAATCCACTCGACGCCGGCGAGGCCGGCTTCGGGCGTGTAGTAGAAATGGGTACGGGCGATATCCGTATCCGGTATACCAATGATAAACTAATTCAGTTCCAGCGCGCAGGTTCACCAGCTGCCAACTACGTGAAGACCGCGGACGATACGGTGCCTTTAAGTACTTGGACTCATGTGGTCTGTACTTTTGACGGGGCCTTGGACGCCGGTGGAGGTGCGGGAGACTCGTACGGACGCATGAAAATTTATCTTAACGGCGCCGACGCGACCGTTCTGGGGAGTACGGGTGCTTCGAGTCCAGACAACATAGATACTTATAATTCACTCATTGGAAACCGGGCCGGAACCCTGTCCCGCTGTTGGGATGGCTACATCGACGAAGTATCAATTTGGAACGAGGCCTTAAGTGCTAAACAGATTACGCGTTTGTACAATAACGCCGGCGCCCACGATCTTAAGAGAATGGACTCCAACAATCTAATCTCGTGGTGGCGCATGGGTGATGGCAGGCGATGGGGTTCTCAATATGGAGAGATAGACGGCACCAATAATTTGTTTTTCGATCAAATTGGAGATCGTAATGGTACCCGAAACAGCCTCGACGTTGCGATCACTCCCACCTCTATAGCCGGCTCAAGATATGAAGTTACTGCGTATTATCCGATGTCGGATGCAACAATTTCAGGAAGTGAGTGGGGTTCATATGTCAACAGCAACAGCAACTTCGAGTGGACCTGGGGTGGAACCCCGGCCATAATGGCCAACCACGCGTACGCAGTTTCAGGATCTCATGTCCCAACAGACTTTGTTGGTATAAATTTTAATCTTAAAGATCCAGTTAGTTGCACAACAAACATATTAGGCTTTGCCTCAACGGTACCGCTTTGGGGTCAAGAGACCGGTCTCGCCAACCGAACCGCGACACAATATGCCAACAGGAACCTTGATACGCCTACTCTCGCCGACGAACGGAGCCAGGGAATGATCACCAATACCTCTAACCCGGTTGGCCAGTCCACGGCAAATCCCGGGACGACCGTCAACAGCTTCGGCGCCGCGGCAGCCTATATGTTTAACGCTCTCATGCTTCACCGCAACGGCCCATATCAATATCCATCATGGAAGCAGGTTCGAACCGGAGAGGGTCCTGTTGCGAGATTCCACAAAAAACAGAACATTCTTTCTATAAGAGATGGAACCTACGGGGCCCACACACAAGCTTGGACCATATGGCAGAATCCGCGGCCGAAGCTGGTTAATACTTTTAAAAACTATATTGAACCATGTGTGGCAAGCGAGCATCACCCCTTAGAACACATATTTGTGTCCCTTAATAAATATGACACTAAAGAAGGCAAGCAGGTAAGTAAAAAGCAAGTAAGAAAATACATCAGCTCATTTGGCAATAAAATAGAATATCTTTCTAATTTGGGCCAGATTTGGCCCCAATTCGGTCTTAAATACGATACGGACCGCGGAGATCTTTATTTTAATCGTATGAACAGCCTTTTTGTGAAGGCTAAAGCCGGCATCCATACGCCATTCCTTAAAATGTTGAGGTGCGCGGCGAACTATAAACAACGAGTATACCCAGCTGCTTATAATGCATATTTAAATCGAACCAGGACTCGCGAGAACTATACAATAGCAAATATATGGAATGATGCCAGAGCAGCGAGAACCGTTATAGATGAAGAAGTTATGTCTTGGCTTCCCACCGTAGGGGAGCCTGTTGCGAGGACAAACCCAGATGCCAGCATCTGGCCTCTAGACGCACCAACGCTTTTTGCCACTAGTGCCAGCGCTCTAGATACTCCTTACAACGGCGCCGGCGAGCTTCAAAATAACTTTACTAGGTACGGCGTCGAGGTCTTCATGGACGGCGCCGGATTGGTCTTCCAGGACCTAGCGAACCTCCTAACTGCCAGTACAGCTATCTATAATGTGCCCATCCCGGTAGGGGAAACCTCCACGGGCATGCCCTGTATGGGCGGCTTTGCAGAATGGACGGCCGGGACCCAGGCGAATAAGAGACCTTACGCGACTTATAGTGAATATTGTAAGAACTTGAGATTAATAGGAAAAGATTATTCAATAGTTCCGGAATTCAGAATAAGTGAAAAAATGGATTTTTATATTAATGAAAAGGGCGGAGACTTTTTAGCTCCCACGACATATTTTGAATTAACCGGCGGATCGATTTCGAATGAGGATGAAACGTATTCGCTGTGTGGCGTAGAAAGTGATTTCTTTAAGACATATATGAATTCTGATTTCCTGAAGCTTTTCAGCATTGTGGATGAAAAATACGACAATAAGGTTCTGATTAATGATGATATTCTGAAACGAGATGTGATAGCTCTAGAGTGTACAGCGTTACTTAAGTTTTTGCCTTATAAGGGATTTTATCCGGCTGAGAGAACCGTAGAACTGTCTCGTTTGTTTTCTTCTTCCTACGCACCGTATATAGAGCAAGGCGCCAACATCGGCTACTATTCGTACAATTATAGCCAGGATTCGGCAATTGGTCATCGTCCGCTATTAGATCCTCTCTTTGGGCCAGGAATTTTATTTAATACTATTAAATCAGGAATTGCTGTGGACAATTACGTTATATTTAATACTCTAGACAATAAGTCGGGGCTTGGCTGGCAGTATCCATGGGCCAGCTGCGCTGCATCATCTGTGGGCACCGGCACCCAGTTGCCAGAAGGAATGATACAATTTCCCTCTGCTAGCCTCCTAAGTATGAGTGCATATCCCGACGACACTTACGCGCGCGGCACCCAGCATCCCAATCCTCAATCGTCGCCGACTAACTACGAGACCGCGCAATACGGGGTTCAGAGAATACCATTTGAGGCACTTCTAAGACCCAGGAATTATTTAAGTGAGAGAGCCATTTCAGGATCCTGGATCATTGATCAGCCGGGAATCCAAACCGGCAGTCTGTTTTGGAATTCCAGCGCTAGCTATGCCGGCGCCGCGCAATATCTCCATTCGCATCGAGTAAGGTGGACCGGAGGCGGTAGTAAACTATATGAGCTAGCCGCCGATAATTTTGCTTGCGAAACGGTCAACTTCTTCCAAAAAGGATTAACCAGTTTTGCTTCATCTATACAGGATGAGTTTAATGATGATTTTCAAATGGATAAAACTTATGCCCTTAGATTGAATTTATATAGAACCTTAGATCCTGTGGCAGGAAATCATGCTAGTAATAATTCCGGGATGGCCTTGACAAGCTCCTTTACAATGTATAACCGCAAGAGTGCGTTTGGAATGCCGTGTGTGCTGGACCAAAGCCAGGGTATAGCAAAAAGCGGGGGCCCGATTCATTCGGCAAGCTATGCACACGTAACTCCACCATATTTTGATGGAAGCGGTAGTTGTACGATCATATTTACGCCTGACCGCAACGGACAACAGCAAATTTCTGATATATGGGACAATTCGATTTTTGTTTATGATCGCGCTCTTAATAGAAATGCCACGCCAGATGCGATGGGCACTTGGTTTGCCATGCAGCTATCGTCCAGTTTTAATTTGAAAAGGTCAGTGTTGGGGCCGTCGCCTCTCGGCAATTTTGCCACTTCTCCTCGGTGGCTTATACAAACCAAATTTGAAACACCCGTTTTAAACTTTGCCGGTGTAGAGACCTCCGTTCCATTTCCGCCATACAGCCGCGGCAGCGGCCTTCCTGAGTACCCAGAAGCATATGTATACACCCGCAGCGACGCCACGTTGAATAACGAAGTTTCGATTCCGATTTATAATCCGGATCTCGACCCGGCCGTTTTTACTAGTAGCTCGGACGTGATTTGGACGCGTTTCGTTTTCGAGGGCACCGGAGGCGCCGACACCATCAATGGTTATGGGAAATCTAATCTGCTGCAGCTTACGGGCTCCGGCGGCACCAACATGAATCATCTAAGAAATGTAATTAACAAGGTACTCTTCGAGGGCGACGGCACCAACTCCATGTACGCGCCGGTGCTCCTCAACTTGGCCCGACGTACTGATGCGGGAACCAATTATTACGTACATTTAACCCATAGCTATAATGATATAACGATGCCAAGTGCTTACCCGGGCCAACTCAGCGCGCTCACTTTCCAACCGTACGGGTGGACCGGCTGGCAGCCGAGTGGCGGCGGCGCTGGCGCTGGTGATAACTTCTCGATTGCAACTAGTGGCATGTGGCACCAATATGGTGCTGTACCTGTTGGAGCAGAAGGTCTTTTCGCAGAAATTACAGTACCACACGTGGTTACCTATTCGGCGGACGATGGGACCCCGGTGACCGTACGCGCTCCTGAAGATTTGGCCACCCGGTTAGGATTTGAAGTAGGAGTCCCACAAAGGGTCGGCGAAGTGAAGTCGGGCGGCAAATTAGAAGAGGCGGTTGTTGCACTTCCCTTTATTTTGTGTGCGGATGGCCGTCGCAAATTCTTCGAACTTAGTAGAAAGCAAGTAGAATTAATTCTAGATCTTAACAAGGCAGATCGCTTGTCTTTCCCTGATGCTATAGGTCTGTCTACAAAAGTCTCTGAGACTGTTAAACAACAAATTGCTATGATGAAAAAGTACGTTTTCCCACCCAGGTTCGATTTTGTCATGAATCCGGAGATGGCGCCTATTGCTATGTATATTTTCGAATTTTCAATGGAGATGGATCAAATAGATTATGTTGATATGTGGCAGAATTTGCCTCCGGGTCACCAAGGAAGCGATTCTTTTAGTAGTAAAATAGAAAAGAAGGTATCGCAAATAAAGCATAAGCTTTTAGCGCGTGAACTTTTGGGCCGAAGTGAAGTTAATGAAGATTTACAATGGGTAGTTTTTAAGGTAAAGAAGAGGGCCGAGAACAATTATAATGATTTTGCTAGGAAAGAGTCTACCATTTATAAGGGACAAATTAGCAAAGGCGGCACGCGAGTTGTCGATACAAGGGTTATCGATCCAGAGCCTACGTTGGCTTATTCATACAACTGGCCCTATGATTATTTTTCACTAGTGGAGCTAGTTAAAGTAGATACGGGGATTCAATACAATTCTCATACCAAGCCCGACAGCACAGTACAAATAACCAATGAGGAACTTAACGTCAATATAGTCAACCCACTACTACCCGTAAAGAGTGATGAATAATGGAATTTTTTGATAAAAAAGAAGAAGTAATTGAGATTAAATTAACCCCATGGGGACGATATCGATTATCACAAAGTCGATTTAGGCCGGCCTATTATTCTTTTTTTGATAATGGTATCTTATATGACAGTGGCTGGACGACAGGACCGGCCGGCCGCGGTATCGAAAATCAAAACGAGATAGAATCACGCATACAGGAAAACACCCCGTCATTAAAGACATTAAATGTTTTTGTTGGGAGAGAAACGACAGTTAAAGAAAGAGCCGGCGCTCTTAGGGCAGCGCTGGATCTCCATGAGCCGCAGACCTCGGAAAGCCCAGCGTATGTAGAGCGCTCCCCATACTTTCTTGAAGAATTGCAGCCGACAGCAGAAAAATATGATTTTGTGTCTAGACCCATCGGGACATCTAAATTAACTTCAAAATATTCGCCAGCATGGGCTTTGAATTTGTACCAAGGAGAGATAAGCAGCAGTATACCATATGTAGAAACACTTGGGGGCTACGAAAAGATTCCCCAACTTAACATTAAAATTACATATAATCAATATACAGGCCAATTTGAATCGTATACACAAACTGGCGCTGGCACCACGGACAACAGCGAAGAAACAGATTTATATTTTACCAATCCTCATGACGCCAACAATCTTCAGTCGGTTGTTACCAACGTATTAGCGGACGGCACTTACATAATAGTAGATAAAACAGACTTAGTATTACGGGTTTCTGAAGAAAATGCTGACTTTCTTAAAGAAAATTATAGTATGGAGGTGTTTCTATCTTCTAGTGATACCGCCATAGAGACTAAACAATTATTTTTTAACAATACGATAGAGGATCCCACCATAAATGACGTGGAATATTATCTTACGTTGGATGTTGATAAAGAAATAGAAAATTCTTTATTGAGAAAGTTGGGCATTACAGACTTAACGGCCTTGGGGGTGGTTTCAGGAAAGAACGTGGTGAGCACCAGGAATTATTTTATTAAGAACCTTTACGAACCAGAAGAGGATATTTGTGAATGATACAAACAGCCACAGAACAATCTTTAGTAATAGTAGATAAAATAGTTTTAAGCGCTACCGAGGACACGACTCAAATAGATGTTTTTGCTTCATTGGCCCTGATAGCGCCAGAGGGGGTTTCGTTGGAATCTATATTTAGTGACCCCAACGGTGATATGAATGATATTCAGGTAGTGCTAATAATGACAAGATCACACGTGGTGTCTGGCGCACTTTTAACGGACCCAGGAGTCCGGCTCAAGTATACGGCGCCCGGCATTCGTAATATTACAGAAATTAGAAGACTTTCACTTAAGAGAATTTTATGTGATGTAGACCCACGAACCATTAAAAATGCCGAAAACATTCAGGTCGATGCAGGAACGCTCTATAAAATTCCTTTTACGTCCACATTTGTAATACGCGAGGTTAATCCTAGTTATTTGTCGCTTTTTGCTTTCCCTTATTACCCTACATATGCGGGGATCGACACAGAGATACCGCTTGACTTCATAGGTTATTATGGGAAGCTAACTTCCGAGCTTATAATTAGAAACTCTTCGACAGCAACCCAGTCTACACTTTTTTATACCGGCCCTCCTGCGGCCACTAATTCTTCTCTGTATGTCGGACCGGTCCATCAGTCTCCGGGGGGGGCTTGGTACACGCACAAGCACGCATCTCTGACGGCCCAACCTTTGATTGCTGTAAAAATTCCCAACATCACTATCAATGATTTGAGAAGCACCAATGAAATTCAAAAGAATTTTAATTTTGAAGACATTCAAAATAAAGCTATTCAGCAGATACAAGAGTTTAAAAAAGGAGCCCAAGGCACCCTATCAAATATTGATTATTCGATAAATAACGATAATCAATTAAATTTTTATTTCTCTTTTGATTTCTTAAGCGCTATAAGAAATAATGCCAGGTTTGCATCCCTATACAAAAACCCCTCAGATCTTCTAGGAACATGTAATATTTTGTCTGTAAAAATATTGCGAAGAAGATTGAATCGGCCTCTGGCTCATAGTAGACTAACAGGCGGCGGCGTTCCAAATCAGTTTTATGACCAAAAGGTAGATGTGGTAAATGCCAATCTTTCTCAGGTAAATATATTTAAACAAAAGCCAGGCGTAATTAGCTTTCTGGGATCCGACTTGGAGATGGACGAGAAGACATATGGCCTCTATGAATATGGCGTTGAAATAGAAATACTAGATCGAAGTAGTGAGTTATTAGTGATGGGTTTGCAATTTTTAAACACAGCTTTGGTGGAGCTAAAGAACTTTTTACGTACATCGCTACAACCCGGAAATTTTGGATCTGGCTGTTGCAGGATCGGTGTTTTTTCGGGCCGGTATACTAGTAATTATAATGCTAAATTGATGTCACTTTCTTCAGAAGAGCGGCCATGGCAAGTGGCAATGGAACGATATATCCAGCTATTGCACGTGATAATGGGTGCAGGGGCGATATCCGAAGGCTTTGTTCAAAGTTTGGAGGCGACGGTAAATCCGATTTATTCAGGCCCCTCGGGATTAGAACGTCTTATAAAGCTTTTAGACAATTTTAGTTCTAAGATGACCCATATTTTAAAAATTAAACCACCTACGCGGCCTGGCGGCTGCTCCGGCCCGAGCGCAGAAGGTACTCAGAACGCTTTGTTTGATACAAAAAATCCTATTTTTACTATTGAGAAGGCTTTTAAAATCCCTTTTAATGCGGACGAATTACTTGACTATGGATTTGATCTTCTTTCTTTGGAACCAGGAATTATTTCCGATGCCGCCCCTTCGGGAATGGGTCTAAATTTGAAACATATATCGTTTGGTTATATGAACGCCCTTGTTAATAACCAAGAAAGAAAAACAAACAATACAACTATGCAGGGACTATTCTTAACACCTAATTATTTTAAAGTTCCTACCGCGCCTTATCAAGTCTACAAAGAAGATGCCGAAACGAAACGTAATACGAAGTTCGTCTTAAGTGTATTATTGGGCGCCCAAGCACAGAAAAGATCTCCTCTGAATTTTGGTGCTTTGTATACACCTCCGGCGACCGCACCCGGGGCAAACGATTTACCGCTAATAGATAATATCATCATTAATAACCAACTAAACGTGATGCATTTAAATAATTGTACTTCACAAATATTAACTTTGGATGATGATGAGCAGGAAGAGTTGCCAATGTTTGTCAGCGACTGCTCTATTCCTCCTATGGATATTTCTACTGCTGTCCGCTATAGAAGAGCGTATGTCGACGAGGGCCAAGTTTATGGTGATGATGGGGGCCGGGGAACTACGGAGCAAAAACAGCAAAATAATAGTATGAAATTTAAAGGAACAACCGGCACTGGTACTAAAATTGCAAAGTACCTTCAGGCTAATGATTCCTATATAGCTTCTTATTTGATAGAAGCGGATTATTTTAATGGGTTTGGGAACGACGGCACGCAGAAGTCTAAATCTTTTAATGGCAATTATTTGAAAAATCAAAATCTAACTCTTAATGGCTATAAAACTTCTATGGCCAAGGCTCCAAAAAATTCAGTTTCTTCCATTGAAGCAGAGTTTGTTACTAAAGCTTTAGACGAACAACTTAGACCCGAAGATATGCCTTCAATAGCGATTAAATATGGGTTTATATATGGTATAGAATATCTTAGCGGCTATCTGTCGGGCCCTGGAGGAAGCTTAATGAAAAGGCCCGTGTGGAAACTTCTTACAAAAAATATTTTAAGAGGCATGCAAAGTGCTGCAACCTCTTTGTTGTGCCGTACACGCCGGCGAACAACTTACTGGGCCTTTAATGGTATAAAAGCCCCATTATATAATGAGTTGTTTATTTTAGGATCGCTTCCTTCGAGGCTTCCTCCGACGGAATCGGCGGGCCTCGCTCTTTTATCAATGCCGATACATCAGACTTCCGGCGCACAATCTATAGAACAAGATCTAGATATGGCTATAGCACAATTTGCTAATAGCTATGATTCAAGTAAGCGCATGACAAGTCGATATACGAATCTTCTTAGAACTTCTTCGGGCGCAATGAAAACATTTGCACAATTGGCCGGCCGAACAACTTATAGTGATCAACATTATCATGAATATATTATTGATCAAAATGGAAATGGCATCGCCAAAGAGGCATGCGTTCCGGCGCATCCTAACGTATGCCATACGCATCAAATTATCGCTGGCATCGTCCAGTCCGGACAGAGTACATCAATCGATCCATCGGTGGGCTGGCCTCCCCATATCCATGCACTTCCTCAAGCTTCGACCACTACAGCTACGACGACTGCCACCACTACGGGAGGAGGAGGCGGCACAGCCGGCTACTAGATAAAAAATGTCAAAAACCGTTTTACTTGTGGACAAACACTACCTGCTTGGTAGACCAAGGGGCAACAGGAGTAGCCAGTACACCGGACCGGGGGACCAGCGCTTCGCCGGCCACCCATCGTTTGCAGCAGACTGGGGCGGCGTGCCCAGCCGGGTCGATCGGTGGCGATTCTCTATGGGAAGGTATTATAGCTTTGAGGCCGGCACGAGCGCGCCCAACTGGAGTAACTGGACTTTTTTACGAATCGATGACCCATATGGCGCCGATGGCCAAGAGAAAAACGCTGAGCCTGAGTTTATGGTCCCGAGTAATATTCGTAAAATAAACAACTGGCCAGAAGTGGTCGGAGAGGTGGGAACGGCGGGCATGCAGGGTCCGACCGGGGTCGGGGATATCTATGGTTTTGTAAAACCCTCTAATATATACGAGCAGCTTAATCACTTTGGCAACTTGAGCGCGCCACTCCCCGGGGCCCCTCCAGGGTCAGCACTCCCCATGCTATTCGGAACTCCAACTGATATATCGATGCTGTCGATCGGTACCTCGGCCGGCCCGCTAGCTGTGAATATCCCCGGCTCCGCCGATGGCTACGCCGCCGCTTTATCGTGGTTAGAAACTATCGAACTGACGGCCGATGAAGAAGTCTTTAACGACTTGGCGGATCCTCCATGGGCAGCCAGCTTCGACCCGGACCGCCAGAAACTTTTAGGTCTTCCTACTATGAAAAATTGGCGCCTGTATATAGCAGGGAGCGGCGACCCCGGTCCGGGCGCAACCGGGCCCACGTACACCTCCATCGCCGGCACCTATGTTTTTTATGGGATTCTGCGCCGCGAGGCCGACTTCACGAATATAGAAAAAGGATTTTTTGATCACGCTCACGAATTTAATATACCTTACGATGATCCAGCTACTAACTTTAATATTACTTCAGATTATAACTACTATGACCCCGGCTATGAAGCCTGGACGAAGGATAATAATATACAAGAGTCAGACCTTCCCCATGCTTATACAGAATTATTCTATTTTCTAAAACAGGAATTGCCCACTAGTCCATACGCCTACCTTGGCACTAGTGGCTGGCTAGCACAACCGGATGTGCTTAACACGTATGATATAATTTCTGATAGAATGACTTATGCTAGCGACCTATCGCTGGGTCCGACATTTACGTTGCCACCTACACAATTATGTATTGATGGCCGCGCCTATCCGACGTCAGCCGGCGCCGCCGCTGCAGGGAGTAGAGATTATTTAGGTTATTTGACTTCTTTAAGTCCGGCCGAACTAAATGCAAGCCCCGCCTCTAGCGACAAGAAAGATATGCTTGAGCATGTGGGCATTTCCTATCACCTTATGCGGGCCCCGTCTTCTCGGTATTCGAATTGGAATACCAGATTAAGAGGCCTCGACGATCCGAGCACCTTCGGCGCCGAGTCGCCTAGCAAGCCCTATCCCTTCCAGATCGATCTTGCATTTAATATCAATGCAACCCCCAACAATACAGTATTTCGAGATCTTGTTTTGGAGCGCATGAACCCGGGGGGTATCGACCCGACCACCGCTGGTGGCTATGATTTTATGTTGTATGAAATTATGAAAGCAAAAATACTAGAAAATTCTAATCTGAACCAGGGGATCCCCGGTCTCCGTGGATTTCAAAAGTACGACTTTGTGTCTAAAACCGTTGATGATACTTCTGACGCCGCGACGCCCCTTGAGTATCGAGGGTTTGGCAGCGGCGACGCGACCGCCTACGTGTCGGAACAATTTAATGATGGCGGAGGCGACCGAGGCCCTTACCCAGCAAAAGTTCTTGATGTAGTACTCGATATCTTAAGCCCTAACAACATTCAAGTAGAAAATTGGCCACCCCCAAGCTACGCGGCGGGTACCCTGGGAGCCCACGGTAGCGACACAGGCCTCACCGTCCTCAGCCCGGGCTATAATGGGATCGGCTGGGGCCTCGCTCCAACCGATCCTAATTTTTGGAGTTTTGGGCGCTTAGGACAAAACAATAAGCAAAGTGGCGGTTTTATTATCGATAACAAGGGAATTATAATAGGAAACAAAATTAATGAAAATCCCCATTCCACCGCGACCGGCATGGAGATCTCCGCGGCTACTTTAGATAATATAAATTTCGTCTCCTCGCATCACACCACCTTCAGTCCTTCTTATGTGTGGCAGAGGTTTGTAGAGGCCTGGTATGATGCTTTGACCGTCCCAAGCCAACGGCTTCCGGGTGTTTTAGCCCTCACCCCGGACACCGCCCGCTGTCGAAACTTTAGAGAGATGATGAGGGGAGACAAGGCGTATTGTGAAACTATTGCGTTCAGGCTAGCAAAGCACAAAGTGAGTATTGATGCAAACGGCGCCGAAATTGTTGATGCCGATCCAATACAAAATACTTATTTTTCTAACCCCCAAGATTTAGATAAGATTGAGTATATAGATACCCAGGTAAAATTTGGCCAAAAATACAAATATAGGGTGCATGCTTATAATCTTGTTGTGGGGAATCAATATAATTATAGAAATCGTCAGATGTGGCCACCAAGCCCGGGCCCCTACAGCCCCTGGCCCAATCGATTGGGCAAACTCTTCAACGGCGTCTCCACCCAGATGGGAGGAGTCGGAAACCCCTCGGCCAATGACGGTACGTGGTCAGGCCACGCGCTCGGCCAGAACCAGCTTAGAATTGCACCGAACTTGTCGGAGCGGAGCGGCCAGGTCATGACTTCTGAAGCCAACAGTTTTATTGAATATCAACCTGATGAGTTTGACAATCAACCGCTCGAAGCGTCGACCGCGGCCGGCGGCGAACTTCTATATCCTTTTATGCTAGATGTACGAGAAAAAATAGCCGATGCCTACGACGTCGACGGCGCCACCTATACGGAAAGAGACGCAGTTGCAGTGGGGATTCCGGTCCAGTCCGTGCTCGCGGCGACCATGTTCTTGCCCCACCCGGCGCGCGCGATATCTGAATGGGGAACGACGCTGAGCATCTTCTCAAATTCTATTGGGGTTCATCAATTAGCTCAAGCAATTGAAAATTCTTTAAATGCACAGCTCGAACTTAGATACCGAGTACGATTTGTTCTGGGTACTGGGACAGGAGCAGCCTTTACTCCGTCCGGCGAGAGCGCAGACAATATCGCTACCCACTCCGGCCGTTTTGAGATAAGAACAACACAAGATGTAATTGCAATGGCCCCCGGCGGCGTCGAGCCGGCCGACCAGGACGCGAGAAGCCGCTATATGAGTTACTGGGATGCATGGAGAATTTTGACGAGCTTGACACCGCATTTGAGCACCGACATTGAGTGGGTCGAGGGCCAGGGCTTCGGGGTGCCACCCCCCCCCGAACTCACCGAGAACACCACAGGGGAGCCAACCGGCGATCTGTTAGAAATCATCGCCAATATTACAGATACAATAAAGTGGGAGCGGTGGAAAAACAAAGGAAATTTCAAGATTTTGTGGGCGACCGGCGACCATGGCAGGTCCCCCCAGACTTATTGGGACTCAAGCAAAGAAGGGAAAGCCACCGCACAAGTGCACAGCGCTCCCTCCATTAAAATATTTGAGGTACCTTACTGGGAATATAATACGATTCAAGTGGGAGATATTCCTCCTATTTTCCCGTCAGTGAAATTTTTTCCATTCCGTGGGTATAATAATAGAATGCGCATTATTCTTAATAATCAGAATTTTAAATACGCGATGATGCCGGAATCTATAAATATTATGGATGCGGGGGAATATAGAGAATATGCGATTTCTCAAGGCCGAACGACCGGCCACGAATGGGAAACGTTATATGCTCTCCTCACTGGCGGCGCCAGCATGGCGGATATCGTAGCCGCCTTTGCCCAATACCAGGGATCCCCCTTGGTGTTTGGCACAGATGATTATCCTGCGGCCTATCAAGTTTATCGGCTGGACAGGCCACCTGAGTCCTATAGGGATTTTGAAAATAATTTACACGCTACGATAGAAACTAGCGGATCCGCCATCGGGAGGGCTACTGCACAATCGTATGATGATATTATATTACCCAATACTAATTATTATTATACATTTAGGTCCATCGACACTCACGATCAGATTTCACCACCGGGCCCAGTGTATAAGGTTCAAATGGTCGATAATCATGGACTCATATATCCGGCCATTACTACCCACCTAGTACAAACGAGAGGAGAAAAAAAGCCTCTTCAAAAGCCCGTACGCCAGTTCTTGCACGTAGGCGCTGCACTAGCTCAAACCCTAATAAATACAGACGGGCTTACGTCTGCAGCTTTAGAAAATCCTACCGGAATTCCGGACATGTCACCAGGCCCCAATGGTGAGGGTATATGGACCACCTATGAGAATAGTGTCACCCCAGGCCCAGATAAAACATTTAAGATTCGTTTAACTTCTAAACAAACGGGGAAGAAAATAGATTTAAATTTGAATTTTATTTCGCATAAAACGGAAAATCCCTATGAATCCGATTAATAACAATGGGAACTATTTAATATTCAAGACTAATTAAGGAGAAGGATTAATCATATGGCATTTTTAGATAACTCAGGAGATATTATTTTAGACGCTGTTTTGACCGATTTTGGTCGCGTGCTTATCGCCAAAGGAGATGGAAGTTTTAAAGTTGTGAAGTTTGCTTTGGGCGATGATGAGATAAATTATGAATTATATCAAAAAAACCATGTAAGCGGAAGTGCATATTACGATTTAGATATTTTACAAACTCCTGTTTTAGAGGCTTTTACCAATAATGCCTCATCGATGAAATCGCATCTGCTAACTATTTCCAGAAATGATCATTTATATCTTCCCATATTAGATCTCTTCGATGGGAGCGCTATGCTTCTGTCTAGTAACTCAAATTCTTTTGAGATATTAGTTGATGAAACTACAATTAAATCTGTTGCCGCTGTCAGCGATGCCGCGACCGCGGTATTGGGTTCTGGTATTTGGAACGGATGGCAGCCCGGGTTCGGGGATAATCATTGTCGAGTAGATCAGGGATTAGATGCTACTAGCATATCTCCTATTGAGGGCTTAGACGACGACTTGAAAGAAACCTCATATATGATACAACTCGATAGTCGTCTTGGGAGGCTTGTGTCGCTGACCAGCCCGGCCGCAGCTGCTAGTGAGAGTTTTATTGATGATGATGACATAGCTTCCTATATTTTATCTTTGGGTGCAGATAATGCATATATTCTGCCCCTCGGCGCTGGCGTCTCCTCGAACCTCCGCGGCCCCCGCGGGACCTTATTACAATTTAAAATTGCTGCGACTACGAGTCTAAGAACGAATAATTATTTATTTACTGTTCTCGGATCAACAGGAACTTATGATATTGGCTCCCTCACGTCGGGCAACTGGAAATTTATAGACTCTACCGTTGCCGTCATAGGTCAAAATACCGGCTGTCGAATAGATATACCTATTAGATTTGTCAAAGATATCAGCAGTTAAGGATAGAATAGAAGATGGCTTCCACATATAAAACTTTTCTAAACAACGACATAGTCTCTACACAGACATTATTACATGAAGCAATTCCTCTTACGGGTACTATTGTTTCCGGGACCTATAATGATGAGAACATTAAAACGTATGCCCATGGGATGTTCGAAGGGGTTTTTGATTATCCCTATTTAAGCTCTTCTGCTAATCACATTTTCGATTTAACAGTGGGCTACTCTTCCGACTCTTCTTTGTCATCTTCTACGCACGAACAAAACGCCAAAAAAATTAATATATACACCGAGATGGCACAGATTTTGGTCGGCTTTGATCAAACCGGTAGTATCCGCGAGTTTGATCAAGATGGAGATTTGTCTGTAGGGACAAAGATAAAAGAGGCTCTTTTTATCAATTTTTCTAGACTCTTGATGAAAGATGAGATTAAAAAGCAAAGTTTTTCATTGACTGTTTATACAGGAAGTGTTGTCGGCGGCTCAGCTGTCCACCCAACGGGCTCTCTTTTAATTCAAGACCTCGATGGGCTTAATGCATATAAAGTCAATTCACCAGCAGGAGAATATGGACTTCTATATAGTGGCTCTGCCGATTCTACTGGCCCCAGCGCCGCCACTAGTGATATTCCCGCAGGTTTGATTTATTATCAGGCGGGAATTATTGTGCTCACGGCTAGCATATTTAAGGGAAACGATGATGGCTTGTTACCTTCATCAATTGACGACTATTTTGGATTGCGCCCCGGCGCGGCCAAACGAACGATCGACGAATCTTTAACTGGTTCTAGCATTACGGGCTCTTGTGACGGTTTACGAAACCGCCTTAAAAATATTTCTTTTAACAATACTACTGAACTTAATTCAACCATTTATTTCTGTCGGGCTAATAATAATGAATTTAATTATTCGGCCAATCAAACATATTTAAGCGGTGCTCTCGGAAGAAGCGAGATTCGAGTAAAGAATTTTAAATCTGATATGCCTCTTTCCTATGTCACTACAGTAGGATTGTACTCGGCCAACACCGAGCTTCTCGCCGTGGCAAAACTATCGGAACCAATGAAAAAAGACCCTAATATGGAATTAACTCTTCGTGTACGAATAGATACTTAATTTAAACTAGTTACTAAAGGGTAGTTTATTAATGTCTCATATCTTTAAATTTGAAGAGAATGATCTGCTTTATAGCACGATAACCTCTAATCCTACAAATCGGTTTTATATATATAATAATACCGCATCTTATAACGCGCGAATTCCATTGAGTGGCGCCTTTACGGGAAGTATTTTAGATATTCCTTCTGGATATATTTCTCTGTACGAATTGAATGTTGACCGGAGCGGTTCGGATGGGATTATAGGAACCGGCTTGTCCGACACCGCGGATCCTTTTGCAAATGCTGTAATAAATAAATTTGCACCCGAGACTGCCTATGCGGGCCCCAATCCGCTTATAAGACCCTTTCTTGTAAAAGATGGCACTAGGATCAATTTTCGAACGATCTCTACAAAAGATTTTAATGCCGGCCAACCCGGCGACATAATATCCACAACTTATCCACTCTCCGCTTCTATATCGAAAGAGTACTATGCAGCCGGTACCTCGAGGTACATTCGGGAGGATGTCCAGTCAGACGCGACCGATCCTAGTGGTTTTACCACTGCTTTTAGTGGATATGTTTCTCACTTGTATGCTTTGAAAAACACCATGAATTACTATAGATACTTAAGCCCTCACTATGAATTTAGTAGCAGTCTACGTGATTTGGGCTGCCCACGCAGCAACACGGGAACGACCCTGGCGGAGAACATACCCTGCGGCACCGCCGTTTCAGTGGGACTAGTATCTATTCCATCTATTTTTTATGGATCAGCCATTAAGCAAGGGTCTTTATCATTGAAATTTTATGTTACTGGCACTTTGTTAGGAGAGCTACAGGATATCAATAAAAACGGTGAACTAATTCAGGTCGGCCCCGCCGGGAGCCCCTACTCGGGCAGCGTTGCCGGCGTGGTGCTTTATAATGAAGGATTTTTGGTTTTGACAGGAAGCTGGAGCCTTAATGGGACGAACAACAGCCTCCAACGGGATGATTATCTTGGTGATGGGGCCCTTAAGGTCCCAAAATGGATTTACTTTGCGCAGTCCCTTCCAACGGTTGGCCCGAACTACTACTCTCCAACTTATCCAGCCGGTATCATCGAGACCATCCCGTGTCCCCATTCAAATTTTATACTAGATTTTAAGGGAACTACCAAGAATCAGTCCGTGACTATGTTTGCACACGCACCCAAGAACCAACTTAACCATTCTAACAATCCCACTTATATTAAGTCAGGCTCGGCGCAGATAGCCAGCACTGGCTCAACTGGATATTATGAATATGATAAAATAGAGATTAAAAATACAGTGAGTTCATCGTATAATGACCCTACAGGAAGTTTTATGAAAACCACATATATTTCACAAATTGGGATATATGACGACGAGCGAAATTTAATTGCCATTGCCAAACTGGCGAAGCCCGTTAAAAAGATAGAAGAAAGAGAACTTACTTTTAAACTTAAATTGGATCTTTAGTGTTTTTAGGATTTGACATTAGTACTAGCATTGTTGGTATTTCCTGTATTGATAAGCAGGGAGAAATAATATTTTGTGAGCACTGCGATTTGAGAAAATGCAACGGCCTCTTTGAAAAGATAGATGTCTTTCGTCAGTTTCTAAACAATATAAGATTTTTACAGCCTGTTGTACGAGAGATATGGATTGAAGAGCCCTTTGTATTTTTTAATAGCGGCGGCTCTAGCGGCAAAACAATGGCTATTTTACAAAGATTTAATGGGATGGCTTCCGTGGCTATTCGAGACACCTTTCATATGGATCCGAAGTCTGTGGGCGCCAGCCAAGCAAGAAAACTTAGTGAGATTAAGATTCCACGCGGAACAAAAGCGAAAGAAGAAGTTTTAAAGTTTATACTTGACACGATGCCACAATTTAAGGTAGAATATACTAAGCATGGCAATCCTAAGCCCGGCTACTATGATAGGGCCGATAGCGTGATTGTTGCTCGTGCCGGGCATACTTTATGGAAGAACAAAAACTTTTCATCCTAAGAGAAATACTTGGTCATAGCCGTCGTACAAATGGGGAATATCTTTTTAATTGTCCCTATTGCAGTCATCACAAGCCCAAGTTCTCAGTCAATCTAGTAAAGAATGTATATAAATGTTGGGTGTGCGATACGAGAGGTCGCAACATCTATCATGTTATTAGAAAATTTGGGGAGTATAGACATCGACAAAACTGGTTATTACTTGACACAGAAGTAAATTATCATGAGATAGATCAGTGGGACATGTTGGATTTCTTTGAGAAGAAAAAAGAGCCCGAACAGACCGTCCCTCTTCCAAAAGAGTATACCTCTCTAGCAAATAAAGATATGCCGCCTAGTGGTTTTATGGCGAGGAAGTATTTAAAAGAGAGAGGCATCACGAAGAAAGATATTGTTTGGTGGAAGATAGGGTATTGCTCATCGGGAGAATACGAGAATCGAATCATCATTCCTTCGTTTAATGAAAATGGAAACGTTGATTACTTTATTTCCCGCACGTATAATGAGGGCTATCCAAAATATAAAAACCCACCTGTCGACAGAGATGTGGTCTTTAATGATCTATTTATCGATTGGACCACCGATGTAGTTTTAGTGGAGGGCGTATTTGATGCCATTGTGGCTGGCCGCAATAGTGTTCCTTTGTTGGGGTCTACTCTGCGTGTGGATTCACGTCTCTTCAGAAAAATTGTACAGAAAGACGCGTCGATATATGTCGCACTCGACGCGGACGCAGAAAGAAAAGCACTCGAAATTATCAGAAACCTCTTGACATATGATGTAGAATTGTATAAGATAGATATAGATCCGTATAAAGATCTTGGAGAGATGCCGAAGAAAGAGTTCGAGAACAGAAAAAACAGTGCTACTCGAATGAACTTCGATGAGCTACTCCAACGAACTATACTGGCTTAAGGAACCCATGCATGTATAAGATTGCGCACTGCGCAGACGTCCACATTAAAAATCTAAAATATCATTACGAATATCGCAAGGTATTCGAACAAATGTATGAAACGTTACGAGAAGAAGAAGTAGATTTTATTTATATTGGCGGAGATATCGCCCACACCAAAACACAGATCTCCCCGGAGTTTGTTGACATGTGCTCAAACTTTTTATCAACTCTTGCAGACATAGCGCCGACTTATTTGATTCTGGGAAATCACGACGGCAACTTACGCAACTCGTCACGACAAGATGCGATCACTCCGATCGTGGCCGCATTACAACATCCGCACCTTCACTTATTAAAAAATTCAGGTGAGGTTAAAATGAATTCGGATCTAACGTTGAACGTCCTTTCTATATTTGACGAGGATAACTGGGTTGAGCCATCGGATCCAAATAAGATTAATATTGCTGTTTACCACGGATCAATTGCCGGGGTGCAAACCGACGTTGGTTGGGTAATGGAACATGGTGATCATGATGTATCTATTTTTGCTAATCATGATTATGCGATGCTTGGCGATATTCATAAGACTAATCAGGTTCTTGACACTGAAGGCCGCGTACGCTATTGCGGATCGATCGTGCAACAGAACCATGGCGAGACAAACGACAAGGGCTTTCTGATTTGGGAGATAGAGGACAAGGATGAGTTCAGCGTAAAACACGTTAAACTACTCAATCCTAAGCCTTTTGTGACCATTGAACTCACTCCGAAGGGTAGGATGCCCCGGGGCACGACGGTGCCCTCTGGGGCCCGTATACGGCTTGTGAGCAACAACAATCTTCCACTGAACGTTATGAAGAGAGCGGTGGAAGTTGCTAAGCATCGATTTGTTCCTGAGAGTATTACATTCTTGAACAGGGCCGCGGGTCAAAGAGGGAGCATTGATGCTTCCGGCCGCGGCTTTTTTAAAGAAAATCTTCGAGATATTTCTGTACAAGAAAGATTGATGAAAGAGTATCTAAAAGACTACGAAGCGTCAGGTGAAATGATAGACCGCGTCAACAATCTAAATCAGAAATATAACAAGCTGGCCGAGGCCACAGAAGATGTAGCAAGAAACATTAACTGGAAGCTAAACAATTTTGAATGGGACAACTTATTCAACTATGGTGAGAATAATAGAGTTGATTTCGAAAAACTAAACGGCATCGTTGGAATTTTTGGAAAGAACTTTTCTGGCAAGTCTAGTATTGTTGATGGTCTCCTTTATACTATGTTTAATACAACATCAAAAAATGAGCGCAAGAACCTAAATGTAATCAACCAGCATAAATTAAGTTGCGCTGGGAAAGTAGAACTTCAAATAGGTGATAAAGTATATACAATCGATCGTCGTTCAGAGAAATATGTTAAGAAGCTAAAGGGCGAAGTAACCGATGAGGCCAAGACCGATTTGGATTTTGATTATTTCGATCCTATTATGAGTGAGAACCACAGCCTTAACGATACTACCAGGATGAAAACCGATGCGGCTATTCGTAAACATTTTGGCACGATAGAAGATTTTCTCTTAACATCGATGTCGTCTCAATTAGATTCGCTCTCTTTCATCAAAGAGGGATCTACACGCCGCAAAGAGATACTAGCCAAGTTTTTAGATCTTGAGGTGTTTGAGAAGAAATACAAGCTTGCGAAGGAAGACAGCGCCGATCTAAAGGGGGTGCTGCGCAGGATTGGAGATCGCAATTTTGAAGAGGATATAAATGACGCCAAAGAAGAAATTAAAAAAACCAACGGGCAGCTTGCGGAACAAGAAGAAAGATGCGACAGAGTAAAAGATGAGATTGAGGTAAAAGATGGCCAGCTGGACGAGGTAAATGAACTAATTGATTCAATTCCCCACGAGGTGGTTGACATTATCGATGCTGAACAAAGGAAAGCTGAGCTAAAGTCCAACCTATCCGCAGCCCAGGAACATAACAAAGAGCGTGGTGAAAAAATACAAGAACTTAAAAGTGTTATTGGGAACCTGGATGAACTCATTAATAGATTTGATATTGACGATTTAGACGAGAAGCAAAACTTGATCGACATAAAGCAGGAGGAGATGGAGTCTATAGTTGGGGAAGCAAGACTGCTTCAAAAGGATTATAATACTAAGAGTACAAAACTTAAGTTACTAGATGAGGTCCCATGCGGGAACGAGTATCCGCAATGTAAATTTATTCATGATGCTCACAAAGCAAAGAAAGAAGCACCCGAGCTACAAACCAAAATACTTGAGAGCGTGAAAGAAGCAAAAGAACTTAAAAAGTTTTTAGAAGAACTAAACCCCACTAAGGTGGCCGCTAAGCGTAAAAAGTATGATGAACTAGGGACAACGCGGAATGTAAACGAAAGCGATCTTAAGGATTTGCAGCTTTCATATGCGAGAGAAAAGAATAAGATTGTATCATATGAAAGTGAACTCGACAGTCTTGCAATAAAGATCGCAGAGTATAAAGACAATCGAGAGAATATAGAAAACTTTGAACATCTTGCGACTCAGCGCCAGGAAGTCCTGGACGCAATGCAGGGTCTTATAGCTGAACACAAGATATGCCAGAATATGGTTTTAGAATATTATAAGCTTAAAGGTTCTTTGGAACAAAAGTTAACCAACTTGATGGAACAACAAAAAGAACTTAAAGACATTCAACAAGAATATGCCGCTTACGATCTTTATATGAGGTGTATGCATTCTAATGGTATTGCCTACGATATTATCAAGAAACAATTGCCGGCAATTAATGATGAAATAGCGAAGGTTCTGGCCAACATTGTTTCTTTTGAGGCGTTTTTTGAAGATGACGGGAAGCGGCTAAATATTTTTATCAAGCACCCCAGGCACGAACCTAGACCTTTAGAGATGGGGTCCGGCGCAGAGAAAACAATTGCCGCAATGGCTATTCGCTTGGCGTTGTTGAGTGTTTCTAATCTTCCAAAGGGGGATATCTTTATTCTCGATGAACCGGGAACATCACTCGATGCCGATAACATGGAGGGGTTCATTCGTATCCTTGATTTGATCAAGTCTTTTTTCAAAACAGTAATATTGATATCGCATCTTGATAGCCTAAAGGACTGTGTAGACACCCAAATTATAATTGATAAAAAGGGCATTTATGCCCATGTCGAAGTGTAGCTGCCGTCTTTCTTTTTATTTACTAATTAAATAGAAGGGAGGGTGTTATGAAACATTTGATTGATAAGGGGCTAAGCAAAGTTGTTTCTCGTAAGCTGTTGGCGTGGGCTACGGCGACATGCTTATTGGGATTTGCCGATCTTTCATCGGGCGACTGGACCATGATTACGGTTGTGTATATTGGTACACAGGGGGTTGTTGACACAGTGGCTAGACTAAAGGGAGTGCCGTAGTGAAGTGGTTAACTATTAAAACGTTCCTAAAGAAGGCTTGGGTGTGGACTAAGGCCCATTGGTGGGCCCCTGTTCTATTTTTATTGATGGTTGTGGGGCTGCTACTTTTTGCCCTCACCAGGAATTCAGCTTTTTTGGCTGCGGTGATAGATGCGTATGAAGGTTCGCGCGAAAGTTATAAAAAAGAGATTGAAATCCTTAATGAAACCCACAAAAAAGAGGCCGAAGAAAAAAGTAAAGCTTTAGAAGAATATAATAAGAACCTTAAGGTCTTAGAAGAAGAATATGCAAGCCGTAATGAAACACTGGACTCTGAAAAAAAGAAGGAACTTAAAAAGCTTGTTGAAGAAAGCTATAATGATCCTGACATGTTGGCGAGAGAGCTAGCTAAATTGTACGGACTAGAGAATGGCTAGAAAATTATTATCATTAGTAATCATTTTTAATCTTGTATTTCCCTCTTATGCTTTTGGAGAGGGAGATGAGTCTCCCGCTGAGTATGATATCGTTTCACTGGAAGCCGGCGACCCTGCACCATTTGATGGAGTCCTATTATCGCTGGACGCCGCGGCAAAGATCGCCGTAGATAAGAAATTTGAGGGCGCTGAGTGCGATTTACGTATTGGATATGAGCTTCATCTCCAAGAACAGCGCTATGAATTACAGTTAAATTACAAGGACATAGAAATAAAGTCATGGGAATCACGCCATGAACAGATGATGATTCTTAAAACACTAGAGAATGATAGACTTTATGACCTACTAACGAAACAAAAGCCCTCTAAAGAGCCATGGCTCGTAGCACTGGGATTTGGAATAGGTACTTTAACTTCGTTGGGAATCTTTGCTTTATCAACGGAAATAGTTAAGTGACCATCCCGCAGGTAGCATCTGTCGAGGCTTTATTACACTTTCTCCAAAAACATTTAGAGGCTGTATCGTTTAGTACCACGTGGGAGGGGAGCTCCCAGGCGATTAGCCACAATGTTGAAACAATTGTTCAATTTGATACGGAGACGGCTGCAGCAAACCCGCCCGCTTCCTACCCCGCGTTTATCGGAACTGGTTATGACGCTACTACTTATAAGTATAGAGCCCCATATGCTGGAAGATATTATTTTTATACTAGCGTTGTGTGGTATAATATGGCGGCAACTCTTGATTATACTATTTTATATTTAAACCACACGGGCGACGGGGGCACCGGAACGACCCAGTCCTCCGAACTCGCGTACGCCCCCGGCGGACTTACGGGCGCAGCGGGAGAGGACTTTACTCAGCAGGGCGCCGCCATATTAGATTTGTCCAAAGGCGATCTCGTCTACGTCAGCGCGCTGTACTTCGACGCCGCGGTCGCCACGGAACACATCATCGGCGCCGCCGACGCGCGTTATACTCAATTTTTTGGCTATAAGATCTAGAGTGGCCGGATCATGACAGATAAAGATCCCAATTACATTCCCAAGTTAGAGAAAGCGATCGCACAAAAGTATGGCGCCGAAGCCGTGGACAATCCACGCAAGTTTTGGGACGAGATCAAAGAACAACAATACATTGAACAATCTAAGCTTTTGGTAGAAAAAGCCCGAAAAAGTGAAGCACAAGTTGAGAAAGTAGAAACAGACGGATTTTTAATAAACAAAAAACTACTTAATAAGGATACAAATAGGCTTTGTTCTGTTTGTGATAAGTATTCGTTTGATGTGGGTGACAATCTTTATATGAACAAATATGAATGTTGTCACATTTGTTACGTTAAATGGATAGAAAGCCGGGAAGAACGTTGGGCATCCGGATGGCGCCCAGAGAAGGAGAATTAATTAATGGCTACCACACTAGAAATCATTCGGGGAATCGCCCAGGCCGCAGCCAATGCTTATGATGGCTCGCACGATGCTTCCCTTAATGCTGACGAAAGACCGCGCAAGGCCGGACTTAAGAGAGAAGAGGGACATCTTATTAATGACCGTCGAGTATCGGACGGGTTCCATATACAATTTAATGGTCCCCTATTAAAAATTGTTTACAGCTCCGAGATCAGACTTCAAGATGTAGCCAAAAAAGGTTTTGAAAATGAGATGGTTTCTATGATTGGGAAGGTAGCCTCCTTCCTCAAAAAAGAATATAAGGTGGTTACAGGCAACAGCCTTACTCTCACTAAAACAGGTGAGCCCGACGTCTTAGTACAAAAGCTTTCAAATTATCGTACCGATGTCCGCGCCATGCAGGATTATAAAATCGGCGGAATTGAGAACGTTGATGAAGTAGAAGCACCTGCCAAGGGGGGGCTTGACAAGGCCATCCGCGACTGGCTAGCTCTCGGCCCGGGCAACAAGCGACCCAAGAACGACACACGCAAGGGTAAGTAAACGGGTGTTATGGGTTATCAGCTTACAAAGCAGGAGATTCTGAAAGAGGTAATAAAGTCTGGCAAAGAGCCTGTACATTTCATTACCAACTATTGTAAGATTTCCCACCCACAGAAAGGGCTCATCCCTTTTAAAACTTATGATTTTCAGGACGATCTCCTAAAAGATTTTAATGATTATCGTTTTAACGTTGTCTTAAAAGCTAGACAACTTGGAATTTCTACTATAACAGCGGCATACGTGGTGTGGCTAATGCTGTTCCATCGCGATAAAAATATTTTAGTTGTAGCTACCAAGCTTCAAACGGCGACAAATCTTGTTCGCAAAGTTAAGAAGATAATGAAACAACTCCCGCCTTGGATGAGAATTTCTGAAATTAATATTGATAATCGAACCTCATTCGAACTTACGAATGGCTCTCAAATTAAGGCATCTTCCACCTCTGTTGATGCCGGCCGCTCCGAGGCGCTGTCTCTCTTGGTAATTGATGAGGCCGCCCATGTAGAGTCGCTAGATGAATTGTGGACTGGTCTCTATCCTACCTTATCTACTGGTGGTCGATGCATAGCCCTATCAACCCCTAACGGAGTTGGAAACTGGTTTCACAAAACTTGCGTCGATGCCGAAGCAGGCACTAATCCGTTCCATATGACCACGCTTCTGTGGGATGTACATCCTGATCGCGATCAATTATGGTATGAAAAAGAAACGTTGAATATGTCTAGACGCCAGATTGCACAAGAGCTGGAGTGCAACTTTAATGTTTCGGGGGAGACGGTTATTCATCCTGATGATATAATCTATTATCTAGAAAAGACCAAAGAACCTAAATATCGTACCGGGTTCGATCGCAACTATTGGATTTGGGAAGAATATCAGGAAGAGAGTTCATATCTTCTTTCGGCAGATATTGCCAGAGGAGATGGACAAGACAATTCAGCCTTTCATATTTTTAAGTTAGAGACCATGGAAATAGTAGCAGAATATATTGGCAAACCAAATCCTGATGATTATGCAGATATATTATATAACGCCGGAAAAGAATATGGAACTTGTATGATAGTTGCTGAAAATAATAATATAGGATTTGCTGTACTTAATAAACTGAAAGATAAGGACTATAATAATATTTATCATTCTACGAAGTCTTCTCATGATTATGTTGATCCCCTCCAGGCACAATGGATGTCAAATATCGTTCCCGGATTTACAACATCGTCTAAAACAAGGCCACTAGTGATAGCAAAAATGGAAGAGTTTATGAGGAACAAACTAATTAAGATTAACTCTAATCGTTTGATATCAGAGATGAAAACATTTATTTGGCATAATGGCCGAGCGCAGGCGATGAGAAGCTATAATGATGATTTGGTTATGTCATTTGCAATTGGGTGCTGGGTAAGAGATACAGTTTTGATTGAGAACCAAAGATTAGTAGAATATAATAAAAACGCGTTGTTATCGATGTCAACTTCTACACGGACAATAAACACCACTATTCCCGGGATGATTGGATACAAGAAGCACAGCGAAGAAACTCGACAACAGGAAGCCAAACAGTTCAATGAGCAATATGCGGCGATCATTAAAGGATAGATAAATGGCCGACAATAAAAAAACAGACCACAAGAATAACCCCAGAAATCCGGCGTCGCCCCTTTTCAAGAGGCTAACTCGACTCTTTTCCGGGCCTCTCATTAACTACCGCGCGCAGTTTACACGCGAGGAACGTCGGTCGGCCCTCGATAAGTATCAATACAACTTTAAGAGTGCCAGCGGCCAACAGTTTAAGCGCTCTGCTGACAATCTTTCTCGCAATTATAATATGATGACGTCCGCAGCAATGCGGAATCAAAACCGTAATGAACGTTATATCGATTTTGATCAAATGGAGTACATGCCAGAGATCGCATCTGCAATGGATATATACGCGGACGAAATGACCACCTCTAACGAATTCAACAAGCTTATTAAAATTGATTGCCGCAATGATGAGATTAAAACTATTTTAGAAGCACTTTTTTATGATGCCCTTAACATTGAATTTAATGCATTTGGCTGGGCGCGCACCATGTGTAAGTATGGAGATTTCTTTTTATACCTAGATATTGATGAAGTGCTAGGAATTAAAAGTGTTATCGGATTGCCATCGGGAGAGGTTGAACGACTAGAGGGTCAAGATCCTACGAACCCTAATTATGTTCAATACCAGTGGAATTCGGCGAACATGACATTTGAGAACTGGCAGTGTGCACATTTTAGAATTTTAGGTAATGACAAACACGCTCCTTATGGAACTTCGGTTCTAGATCCCGCACGCCGAATTTGGCGCCAATTGGTATTAATTGAAGATGCAATGCTAGCATATCGTGTTGTGCGGGCCCCCGAGCGACGCGTGTTCAAAATTGATGTAGGAAATATTCCGCCTCAAGATGTAGAGCAATATATGGAAAAGGTGAAGACGTCGCTGAAACGAAACGCCTTGGTCAATCCCGACACTGGTAGAGTTGATTTACGTTATAATCCTTTATCCGTTGAGGAAGATTATTTTGTTCCAATGCGAGGTGGAGTTGGGTCTGATATTACCACTCTCGCCGGCGCTGCTAGTTTAAATGATATTGACGATGTAAAATATATTCGTGACAAACTCTTCTCGGCGATCAAGATCCCTCATTCTTATCTAACTATGACAGAGGGCGGTGACGAAGACAAGACGACTTTGGCACAAAAGGATGTTCGGTTCGCCCGCACTATCCAGAGGCTTCAGCGCGCTTTTATGTCCGAGCTAGAAAAAATTGCAGTGGTTCACTTGTTTACGCTGGGCTATCGCGGCCAGGACTTAATTTCATTTAAGCTTGCCTTAAATAATCCTTCCAAGCTCGCCGAGCTACAAGAGATTGAACACTTGCGAACCAAATTTGATCTTGCAAATAATGTCGTAGAGGGCATGTTTAGCAAGCACTGGATTGCTAAGAATATTCTTAATCTAACCGATGAAGAGTTTTTGCAAAACCAACGTGAAGCATTTTATGATCGCAAATATCAGGCAGCGCTTGATGCCGTTACGGAAACTGCAGCCGCCGAAGGCGCCGCCGGCGGTCTAGGAGGCGAGCTAGGTGGAGAACTAGGTGGAGAGCTAGGTGGAGAACTAGGTGGAGAGCTAGGTGGAGAGCTAGGTGGAGAGCCCGCTGCCGAACCAGGCGCTGAACCAGGTGCCGCAGGCGCCGGTGAAGAAAGCTCGTTGCTTGCCGCGCCCGCCAGACGCGAAGATAATCCCACAGTCGCCAGTTTGCAGCCTCAATCTAAAGGGAAAAAATATTATCGTAAGAAAGATGATACTCGCAAAACCAACAAGCAGGGCCCGACAACGCGAAAATTGCGTCCTAGCCACGGGAGCGCCAAGCGTAATGTGTTTCCAGGCCACGAGCTTTTGAATGTGAACTCACTTTATGAGGAGTATGAACCTACTTATAGAGATGAAGATGAGATTAAATTATTGGAGACCACCGGAGAAATTCGTGCACTGATAACAGAACTAGAGACTAAAGAAGCGGAGATCACAACAAGTGAAAGTCAAACACAATAAGAAAAGAAATACTGCATTTTTGTATGAAACTCTGGTCAAGCAGTTAACGCAAGCCATTATTGATAAAGATCTTCATCAAAAGAAATTTATTTCAAGTCTCCTGAAAGAACATTTTAGTTCTCATGTTATTTTAGGAAAATCTCTAGAGCATTATACGACTTTAGCGGAGACACACGGCCTAGAACTACACGTGGCAGAGAAGCTCTTACACGAAACAAGACGTGCTCATTCTCAACTGGACAGCAAAACACTTTTTGATTCCCAAACTCGTGTTATTAATAAGATAAATAAAGTTTTATCTTCGACGGCGTGGAATACTTTCGTCCCGAACTTCAAGTCTCTGGCTACTATCGACGCGATTTTTAATCCCGCCACGCCCGTTAAACAACGCGTTTTACATGAAGATACTGTGATTAAAGCTATGCACTCGATGGAGATAGTAGAAGAAAACAAGTTACAGCCGATTGATAATATCGTTTATATCTCCTTTGTTAAAAAGTTTAACGAAGAGTATACAGTACTCCTCCGGGAACAAAAAGAATTACTCGGTAAATATATTGCTTCCTTTGCGGACAACGGAATAGAATTAAAGCTTTATTTAAATGAGGAGCTGGGACGCCTTAAAAAGGCCGTGGGAGAATCACTGAAAACTGAAGAAGTCGGATCCGACACGCAGATGATAGAAAAAACTCAGCATGTATTAGCGCTCCTGGAGGGGTTTAAGGATACCCCCCTTAGTCAAGAAGTGGTTTCTAAAGTATTAAAAATTCAACAACTAGTACAAGAGATCAAGTCAGATGATTAATATTAATATTGGAGGTCCGCAGGCGCAAGTAGAGCTTAAAGCGCGCCGGACATTAGAAGGGAACCTTCTTATAATGGATCACGATTTGATTGATATTGTGCTGCTTCCGGAGAGTAGCAAAGTACTAACCTTCCCCAAAAGCCAATCGGTCGAAGATTCTTATGGTACGCAATCTCGATTTTTTGATTTTTTAGCCGATAAGGGGATTGTTGAGAGATCAAGTATACAGGGGGGAAATATTTTTAGTTCCATTGAGGGGTTGATTCCCGAAAGCAAAAATGCTAACGGGCTCCAGGCCGCTGTCTATGTGATATCGGAGTTTATTGCCGAAGAGGCAGATGCCATGAAGACGGCTGAAAACTATGAAAAGAATCTAGAGAAGTATTTCGTTGATCCTACCGACCGCGATTCTACAGAACTCGGAGAAGTTCCTCAAGAGGCGGAGAAGGGTGCGATGGTGCCTGGGTATTATTATATCCCGCTTCGCTATAAGATGTAATGGGGGCGCATTTCATAATGTGGCCTACCCTTGAAAGCCTTTTGTTATTTATTTTATGTGCGTACGGGCTCACACAAATGTTGTGTTTTTCAAAGATTTTAGATCGTATTAGGCCTAAACATTATTTCTTTTCATGCCCCATGTGCATAGGATTTTGGGTCGGCGTATTTCTATGGGGTATTAATGGCCATACAGAACTATTTATATTTGATGGTGAAAACTTAGTAACTGGATTTTTGCTGGGATGCATAAGTTCAGGTACTTCATATGCTTTAAATGTGGTTATCTGCGATGACGGCATACAAATAGGAGGAGGAGTAAAAAATGACTAAATGGATGTTACAACCAGTACGACGATGTTGCAAAGGCAGTTGACTGCTTAAGAGGATAATATAATGGCACGTAGAAAAAATGTAAAAAGAATTGATCCAAGATACTTCTTGCACGAGACAGCAACTCGTGGCGAGAAGGAGAAGGAGCCTGGTGTGGGAGGGCAGCCCCCCGAGTGGGAACGCAAGTTAGCCAAGTTCGAGCCCAAGGTGACGAGGTCCAAGCGTAGACACGTACGTGGACTCGAAGACCCAGACGTTGATGTGGAAGAGCTGGAAGAGAAGAGAGGATATTTCGATCCCCCAGATCCGTCAGATCCTGGTTGGCCGTGGGAGCCGGGTGAGTCCGTAGAGGGCAATAGACCACACCCATACGAAGCCGAGCCGGTTTTGGGGAGCATCCGGAAGCGCCCGGGAGAGTCCCGAGAAGAATACGAACGTCGCATCGAGAAAGGTCAGCACCGCGCCCAGTACCGCCGGCCCGATCCAGGCGAATTAGATCCCTACGAGCTTGAAGAGTCGTGGGCTGATGACGATGCTGGAGGCTGGCAGCGCCAACACCAGAGGGATCAAGGTTATAAAGTAAAGGGCCCCGTGGTGCCTTCGTCGACCACCGAAGAGGAACGAAAAAAACGCGCTGCAGACAGGAGAAGGCGAGATAGAGAGCGAGAAGAAGGCCTCGAAGAAGGCTGTCCCCACGCAGAGGAGGGTGATGCCATCGATATTAGTGGCCCCGGCGTGGAGTTACATGTGGATGATATCAGCGATCTAGTCCCAGAGGAAGCTTTTGCTGCCGGTCTAGAGGTGGCAAAGAATGCCATTGAACAGTTGATGGGCGGTCCGGAGGATGTGCCACCGGAGGGTGAAGGAGCCCTTCAGGAAGCCGACATTCGTGCACGACTCAAACAGATGATTGAAGAAGAATTGAGAAAGACTTTAAGGAAGAAATAACATGGCGAAGGTACTTCTCCGAGAATATTATGAGCTTTGCGACGGTAACGTATGTGAAGATTTGCTTACTGAAGCAGAAAAGAAATTTGTAAGTGACGGCGGCATGATGCTTTCGGGCATGTTGCAAATGGCCGAAGTTCAAAACGGAAACGGTCGCGTCTATCCTCAAAAGATTTTAGAACGAGAAGTACAAAATTATAAAAAGCTTGTAAAGGAGAATCGAGCCCTTGGTGAACTGGATCATCCGGAAGAATCAGTCATTAATTTACGAAATGTTTCTCACCAGGTAACTGATATTTGGATGGAAGACAATAAAGTAATGGGTAAGGCTAAAGTACTTGGCACTCCTTCGGGAGAGATCCTACGTTCATTGGTTGACTCCGGTGTGTCTATCGGAATTTCTTCTAGGGGCCTTGGGTCCGTTACGGAGAGCGCCGGCAAGACTATAGTTGAAGATGACTTCCAATTAATTTGTTTTGATATAGTTTCAGAGCCCTCTACACCTGGCGCATTTATGATGCGAGAGAACAAGAGCAGAATAAATGAAGTGTTTACCAAAACGGATCGTATCAACCGTGCTTTAAATGAAGTGTTGAGAGAATAAAAATGAAGTTAATAATGGAAGGCTGGCGCAGGTATCTAAACGAACAAGAAGATGGTTCCATTAATATGGAGAAGCTTTTAGGGTCTGAATATACTGAGTTCGTCGGGTGGCTTGGCAATAACATTAAGGACCGAAAGGTACAAAAGTTTATTAGTAGTGGTTTGGCTGATGGCGGCGACCCAAGCGACGATGTGTTCGGGTTCTCGGAAGCCGCTCCCGCTGTAGCAAAACTTATACCTACTCAAAATGAAGTTGATATTGATAAATCATTGGCGTTTCCTTTAGTGAAGACGCAAGGTAAGGGGTTTATACAAAACGTCTCTAGCAATGGGCCCTTTACTCTGGGAGATCCCATTGTTATTTTTAATGGGAAGTGGATTATCGACGGCCATCACCGCTGGTCTCAGCTTTATGCCTGTAATAAGAACGCCTCCATCACCGCGGTCAATGTAACAATTGAGGGACTCGATCCCCTTAATGCTCTTAAGGCAGTCCAAATGTCGATCGGCGCGCAAACCGGAAAGATTCCAGTTCAAAGTGTGGAAGGAATTAATTTGTTAACGATAGATGAGCGCAGCCTTGCAGCCTGGATAAAGAAAGCTGTACCGGTAGAGACATATAAAACAATTGCGGCATCCCGCGGCGTTATGAAAATGCTCACCTCCCCTCCGGAAGCCGCGCCAGAGGCCGACGTTAACGAGGGTGCTCAAATGCAAGTAGCAATGGTGCAAGCCGGATTAATTAGAATTATTAATTCCAACATTGAGTCTATGCAACAAACATCGCAGCCCGTGGAGGGCGCCGGCCCGCGCGACTTCATGCCCCAGACCGGCGGCGTCACCTGGGAAGAACCATTGAAGAAGGGGCAGATTGATGTGAAGCCCCCGTTTGCTAAAGCTGCTGAATAACTCACAGATAGAGAAACCAATGAACAAAACAGAATTAAAGAAACTACTCAAACCTCTTATTAAAGAATGTATCAAGGAGGTGATATTTGAAGATGGCGTTCTTTCAGGAGTGGTGGCCGAAGTAGCACACGGGCTCAGTAAGGCGCCCCTCGTTGAAACTCGAAACGTGACAACGGTGTCGCAACCAGAACAGGCAGCACGGTCTGTAGCAGAACAAAAACAAAAACTCAACGAGCACCGGAAGAAACTTCTAGATGCTATTGGCAACGAAGCCTATAACGGAGTAAATTTATTTGAGGGAACAACGCCTATGGCTTCAGGCGGAACGGCCCCCGGGGCCCAAACCACAGCGCAGGGCCCCCTCACTGGCGTAGCACCTACAGATCCAGGAGTGGACATTAGTGGCTTGATTGGAACAGTGGGAAGAAATTGGAAAGCCCATTTGGATATAGGAAAGTAGAGGTGTAAGGTGGCAGTTAATGTTACAGTAGAGCAGAGATATAATGAAGGTTCAGACAGATTAATCCGAAGATTTATCAAAAAAGTGAAGCGCGAAGGCATTTTAGAAAGGTATCGCGAACGATGTTCTTATCATATAAAACCCTCGGTAAAAAGAAAGATCAAACAGAAAAAAGCACGGAGAGAAAAGGAGCGCTTTGAAAGAAAGTACAATAAGAGGAAATAGTTGTAACTTCATACTATTTAGAATAGCGCGGAGAAAAGAATATGCCATTTAACTATAAAGTCGGGCTTCAGAACGTAGGCTCCTATCAGGTAGCGGGGAGACCGTTTGTATCTGGAAGCGTAAATTGTAACAACGAGGAACTTATTTTGGCCCCTGTGGCTTTCCCGGCCGTAACCAACTGGGTTGTTATAAAAAACAATGACGCGGGAAACACCCTAAAAGTGGGGTTTTCAGAGAATGGTGTCGATGGGACGGAACCTGCTAATAGGTTTTTCTCACTTCATTATGGCGCCTCGGGGAGCATCCGTCTTGATATGAAGTTATCAGCAATTTGGATAAGTGGATCGACAGATGTCGATGTTATAGCAGGCTTAACGTCAATTCCTGTTACTGAGATAAATAATCCCGGCATTTCTCCCGACGGAGGCAACTGGTCTGGTTCAGTAGGAGTCTAGGCAGCCATGGCGACTCCGGGCTGGGCATATGTAGGGTGCGAAGATTTTGCCACGGGGAGCGGTCCTACGGGGTCCATCCAGTATCTTGATCATCACAACCAAATAACCGGTAGTGATAATCTCTACTTTCAGACGGGTTCTGTGGGTCCCCCTGGCAAGCCCGATTATGTCCCTTATACTTTAGTACTAACCGGCACTTTGATGGTATCCGGTGGGATTTCAGCTAGCTGGTATCATATTGAGCATATTTCTGAAATTGATGTAACCGGGTCGACTAAGTTCGGCAATACCAATGACGATATACATCAGAGAACCGGCTCTCTTGGCGTAAGTCTCCAGTCGCAGCCGAAGGCACTTCTCTGGGTGACATCTAGTGGTGGTGCTGTTTATGAAGCGCGGGTAGGTATTGGGCTTTCCGGGTCATTGTTGCCCTCCGGTTCCCTTCACGTTCAGGTGGGCCAAGGTTGTGCCGCTGGGCCCAGCGCTTACTATAATGATGTAGTTATTGCCAGCGACGATCGAATCGGTTTGACCCTTCTCTGCCCAGACGATAAAATAGCAGGCATAGCCCTTGGCTCTGCAACTGATAATGTAAATTCTTATTGGGTGTCGAACTATAATAATGCATATGCCGCCTTCGGAACCACGACAGCGGGTCATGTACTCAAACTGTATTCCGGGAATGGGGCCCAGGCCCTACTCCTCGATGCCAAGCAAAGCGTTAGCGCATCCGCAGATATAACGGCTTCTGCCAATATAATTGTAGGCGATTCTATAGCTATTCGAACTGATGGTTTCGTCGACGGGGTTCACGCCCTTGCGTTGTCCGGAGCGGTTATAGCCTCGTCAAATATCTCAGGCTCTGCTTTTTATGGTTCCTACCTTTCTTCTTCGGCAAACCTTGGGCTTACCGCTAGTGCCGGAGGAGTGGTAGGTGCTGGTCAAGTCGGCGTGGCGGGATCTTTGTCAGCCTCTCTTACTGTTTCGGGCTCCTCTTTCCATGCACCATTATTAAGATCTACCGGAACGGGCCTCAATATCGAGGCCCACGAGGGCGATCTTAATATTAAACACCTAGCCGGAGCCGCGGGCCTCGACATCAACATCACTAATGTCGTAGGCGACGACGCCGGCTCGGTTCATATTGCTTCTACTGAGACTGTAGCGGATGCAATCTCGTTGAATGCTTGGGGGACCGACAGCGGCGTGGCAATCGATGCCACGGGGCCGCTTAGCATCGATAGTTCCTATAATAATGCGGCCGCTCTTAATATCAGTACTGCTGGCGGTACCGCTGCAAAGTTGCTAATTAGCTCGACTTTAGGAACCGATCCGGAAGCTATTAAGCTGCAAGCCGACGCCGGCGGAATTACTTTAGAAGCATCCGAGGTAGTAGTCAACGGTGTTATATCCGGTTCCGCACAACTGCATGCTGTTGGGGATTCTTTCTTAGAAGGAACATTAAACGTCTCCGGAGCATACTCGGGATCATCCCTGGCTGTTGGTAATGTAACAGGACGGGGCGCCCTCGGCGCCGGCGACATCTCTGGCTCCAGTACTCTACAAGTTGTTGGAGCCACCATCCTAGGAAGCACATTGAATGTAACAGGGGCCGTTACGGTTGCTGATAATATATTGCCGTTCGACGACAATACCCAAGATCTCGGAGCAGCGGGCAAGCGCTGGGCTAATGTCTATACAGGCGACTTGCATTTGGCTAATGAACGTGGCGACTGGACTGTTATCGAGGAAGACGAATATTTAACTATAAGAAACAATAAGAACGGAAAACGTTTCCGATTATTGATGGAAGAGGTGGAAGACTAATGCCTGTTATTGTTAGTAGCTCTTTAGGACGTACAATTATTAGCGGATCCGGTGCCAAGATGGTCAGCGACGCGGGCACTATGACGTACGGTTCTGCCTCTGTTTCGTCGAGTGCGGGAACCCAAGCAATTACGGGCACTCTACAGGTGAGCGGATCGGTAATTGTCACGGGAAGTACAATAATTTCCGGAAGCGACACAATTATTAATTATGGGTCCTTCATATCCAACGAGGCTGGAGGCGACTTCGATTTCCGTGTGGAATCATCCGGCCAAGCGAACATGCTGTTTGTTAATGGGGGAACTGACACGGTGGGCATTGGAACCGCAACCACATCCGAAACTCTCACAGTCGCCGGCGGCATTTCCGGCTCCAGTACCTTACAAGTTGTTGGGGCCACCACCCTAGGAAGCACATTGAATGTAACAGGGGCAATTTCTGGTGCGGTAGGGGTTTCTGGCTCGGATGCTCGTTTTGAGGGGGTCGTCTCGGCTGGATATTATTTCGGTGATGGATCCAATCTAACTAACCTTCCTGCAGGCCCGGCCGGCCCCGGGGGGATTTTTACTACCGTTGATGCGTCGAGTGCGTATGTCACGAGCAGCATTGCCATTGGAGCAGAAACCGCTGCCAGCTCGCCTCATAAATTGGCTATCAGCGGGTCTCTTTCGGCTAGCTCTAATATTTCGGCATCTGCTTTCTATGGCGATGGACAAAATTTAACTAATCTCGCATCAGCTGCCATTTCGTCCTACACAAATACGGGCAATGATAGACTTATAACCTCAGTGAATTCTTCAACCGTTACGGGAGAAGCCAACTTAACTTTTGATGGGGATTTACTAACTGTAACCGGAGATATTACCGCCAGCGCTGGGGTATCGGGATCTTATATCTTAGGAGAGGGGAGCCTTTTAACAGGTCTCGGGGCTGCCGCACTAGAAGTCAATGATATTGGCGACGCGAATGAAACGCTGGTTGCGGGCTTTAATGTCATGACCACCGATATGACCGCCCCCAGAACCTTTACTCTACCATCAGCGGCAACGCGAGGACAGGTAGTACGACTTAAAGTTAATGGATCGGCCGTTACATACGCTGCCACCGTGACAGGAAGTATAGATTCAGAATCTATGGTTACAATTGATGGTTCAGGCGCCGCTTTAAGTGTGAATTCACCGTACGCCGCACTTAATTTTGTTTGTATCCAGACATCGGCGTCGCTTGCTTCGCCGTCGCTATGGATGGTTTTCTAATTTAAATTATAAATTATGAATATTAGATAGTTGGAAACCAAGCTTGAGAAATATAAAAATTAATTAAGAGATAGCGTGCTTTTTATCATCTGAGAAGCTATATGTTATGAGAATAATCTCATAGATATATAGCTATACTATTAATGATTTTTGGAGGGTTAAAAAATGGCTTATAAATTTCGAAAGGGCGTTTTACAAACGGATGGCGTCTTAACAGGGTCGTTCATTCTTTTAGATGGAGATGGCACTACTTCTGGTTCAATTGCGGCAGACGCATTTTATGGAGACGGTTCAGGACTAACTGGCGTTACGGCCAACGCAGCCGGCACCGACACACAGGTTCAGTTTAACGATGGGGGTACAAACCTAGGCGGCGATAGTGGCTTGCTCTTCACCAAGGCCACCAACGCTCTAACTGTAGTTGGGGATATCACGGCATCATATCTCGCGATCGGCGCTGCCTTCGGCCAGGCCGGCCTTTCTCGCGGTGACATTTCTGGCTCAGCCACCCTACAGGTTGTGGGAGCAGCCAAGCTAGGAAACGCTTTGGCTGTCTCTGGTGCTATTTCGAGTTCAGCTACGAGCGCAACAGCTTTGGCAGGCGAGGGACTGAGGCTTAGGGACAATGGAATTATCAGCACTCCTAGTGCGAACTCGCTAATAACACTTAACGACCAAGAAGTTGTAATTGCCGGTAATGTTTCTGCATCATCGGGGGGCGGCTTTGAAGGCCTGGGCCTTACGATCATGGATGGCGGTACGATTGCCACAAGCGTAGGAACGTTGCTGACGCTTGATTCGACCAATAATCTGGTCACGGTGGGCGCCACCATCTCTGGATCCAGCCAAGCTCTTCTTAAGGGCTTCGGTATTGTCATTGCAGAGAGTGGCACCATCGGAGGTGCACAGGACACCAACCTGCTCAAGTTTAGGAACGGAATCCTAGAGATTGGGGGACGCCTTGTTCCCGATGCGGGCTTTGGAGTGAACTACGCTGTCGCGGCTCTCGGAGAAGGCGAGACTGTTCCGGTACTATCAGTAGGGGTTAATGCCTTTACGGGTGCAATTGGGCGGAACCACAAGGTTACGCTTCCAGCGACGGCGCTGGGTGATGGTGGCCCTGTGGCTGGCGATACAGTTATTCTGAAGGTTAATGAACTCGCGGGATATTCGGTTATGATTACAGGCTCCTCTGAAAGCGGCTCCATTGATAACAGTTCAGTTATTGGGCTGTCAAGCAGCTATGCTTCGGTTACGCTTGTACGCTCAGATACCGGTGGCAACTGGATTATTATATAAGATAGAATAAAAGCTTTTAGCAAAGCATAAAATGAAGAGCGAATATCTTTCGGGGTATTCGCTCTTTTTATATTCGAGATTCTATTTATAAAAGAATGGCATATAAAGCGGAAGGGGATAGGAATATTCACGCCCCATGGATTAGTGGGTCATCGGGGACATATGAGGGTATTGCAGGTAGTAGTGCTGATATTTCGCTAGCTGGTTACAACTTTGCATCTGGAATTAGTGCTAGCTTAGGAAGCCAAGCAACAACAGATGGACACTCATGGGGCGCCACAACCTGGAACAGTCCCGTCTCTGTGTCTTTTGCGATCGCCGGCTCAAGCACCGAGGGCAACTATGATATAACCCTTACCAACACAGATGGCTTAACATATACCCTTACTGACGGCGCTGTCGTCGCCGCCACGACCCTTCAGGAGATCGAGATCCACGAGGCGGCGGATATAACAAACTCAGTTTTGATGGGTTTCACCGACAGCGGCGGTGTGGGCAACGACCTAGAGGGTTTAGCGATTACAGGGAGCCCCCCGGCTCTCTGGGATACGCGTTGTCATACAGTAGCAGAGATTGGTTATGCCGATCACGCCTATATTGAAGTCACCCCCACCGTGATGTCGGATTCTGAAGTGCATCATTGGATTTTCGGCTTTGGTTATAAAGATGATTATGCGGCTGGTACATACGGCTTTGAATGGATGGACTGGGCCGTTTATTGCTGGGGTGGTGGTCCAATAGCAGATCGTGGTGCAGGCGGCGCGCAAGAACTAACCAACCCGACCGGCCCCAGCGATACCACTTTAGCTCAGATGGAGGCCAATCGATCACTACGAATTGAAATTATTGATAACACGGCTTATCTTAAGTATAGTGATGACGATTGGGTTACTGAATCAACTTTCCACACATTCGAGACCGCTGTCGATATTGGTGGGAATAGCAATCTTGTCGCCGGCTTTGCTATGCATACTGGCGCCAGTAATGATGGAATATTAGAAAATATTAAGATGTATGGGCGCTTAGAAGGGATATAATCGCATCTATTAGTCACTTTCGGGGTATTCGCTCTTTTTATATTTGAGACTCTAATTATAGTGAGATGTCATACAAATATTCAACTGGCTCGGTGCGCCGCGGCGACATTTACGATGAAGACGATGCACAAGCTAATACTTATATAGATTGGACGGCCGGAGGCGATGCCGTCGGAATTATAACGGGGGGATCCACCACTTTTATAGTATCAGCCTCAAGCGTTGGAGTGGGAACTACGTCACCCGCGTCGGTTTTTGAAGTGAGCGGCTCTCAAGCGGGCAACCTTGCTACAACCGAGGCTAATATAACCTTGGGTGAAACACACTTTATGGTTGTGCTGGAAGGCGATGTCGGCTATCCCGGAGGCGCCGCGGCGCTTACCGCATCTCTTCCTGCAGCCGATACCTGCGCGGGAAGAATATATCATATTTTTAATCAAACCGGCCAGCAGGAGGACCCCTACACTGGCGGTACCGCGAGGATTCTCTTCACCGGTGGCAACCTGTACAACAATGAGGATCACATCGAGCTCGACGGCAACGAGGGAAATACAAGTATATCTTTAGTTAGCAACGGGGGGTCAGGCGACGAGGGCTCGTGGCTTATATTTGGACAGTATACTCCCCAGGATGAGGGTGAGTAGGAAATTACTATGTTTCATTTTAAACCAACTACTACGTGGCATTTGTTCGGGACGTATTCAGAATCACACTGATGTCAACTAGTCGACTTTTAGAAAAATGGTCTTTTCTTTTATTTTCTCACTATTTATATAGATTACAATTTCCTGTAGTTAAGGAGTAATTTTATGTCTTCGCTGTTAGAACAAGCCATCGTCGACGCAACCGCTTTAAAAGAGGCTGCGCTCAAGAATGCCGAAAGTGCTATTTTAGAAAAATACTCACAAGAAGTAAAAAGTGCATTGGGAAGCCTTTTAGAGCAAGAATTGGATATGGGCATGCCCGCACTAGGAGGTGAGACACCTGTAGAAGTTGATGCTTCTTTTGTGGAGGAGGTACCTCTGGCTCACGAAGATCAAAACATAGAAGGCCCGGGCAACGAGGAATTAATTGAAATCGATTTTGATGATTTGAGGGCTCGTTTGCATGCCGAAGAAGAAGCTGGTATCGAACCCGAGGCATCTGAACTTATGGGTTCCGAGGAGACGGCAGAAGAAATTTTTGGAGGCGCAGAAGCCCCAGCAGCCGAGTCACCCCCTCTACCTCCCGGTGAAACTCCCGAGCTAGCGTTAGAGGAAGACGTTGAAATTTCTGATGAGCTTATTGATGCAATCGCAGAAGAGCTTACAGTAGATGTGGCCGCCCGTCTAGGTGGGTGGGCCCCAGTTGCAAGTGGCGAGACGCAAGAGCATGCGGAGGAAATGGCAGTTGAAGAAGAAGCTGCCGACGCACAGTCAGAAGAAGTAACCGCGGCCCAAGAAAAAAACCTAGAACTTTATGAATCACAAATTTCAGATGCTAAATCTGAAATTGATAGTCTGCGTTCTTTGCTCATTGAAGCAAAGGACCAGTTAAACATTTTGATATTAGAAAACGCCAAACTTCTATATCAAAATAAGGCTTTGAATAGCGCCTCCTTGAATGAGCGACAAAAAGAAAAGATTGTCGAAGCTGTTCGTAACGCCAGTTCGGTAGAAGAGACGAAGATGTTGTTTGAAACACTTCAAAGCGCAGTGGGCAGTCATAGGACTCGCCGCACAGAATCACTTCGCGAAGCTGTTAGTAAACCAACTACCTCGATGCTTCTTAGTTCAAATAGAGGCTCTACTGCTTCTACTACTGTTGATCCTAATATGGATCGAATGTTACGTTTGGCAGGTTTGAAGAAAAAACAATAATTTTTAGGAGGTTATATAAAAAATGTCTATTGTTGAAAAATTGACCGAAGGCATCATCAATCGGGACCTCTCGCGAGAGGGCGACGCTCTTATCTCTAAGTGGGAAAAGACGGGTCTTCTTGAGGGTCTCGAAAGCGAACAAATCCGTAATGGAATGGCTTGCTTGCTTGAAAACCAAGCAAAAGAGCTACTCCGCGAGTCTTCCAGCATGGCTGCTGGAGACGTTGAGGGTTTCGCTGCTGTTGCTTTCCCCTTGGTTCGCCGTGTTTTCGGCAACCTAATTGCTAACGATCTCGTTAGCGTTCAGCCCATGAGTTTGCCATCTGGACTGATCTTCTTCCTTGACTTCACAGTCTCTCAGGAGATTGGCGCAGATGCTACTGCGCTGGGTCGTCTAGGATATCCGCCCGGGAGTTCATTCTTCGGCGGCGGCGTCGTTGGATCACAGATCACCGGCGGTGTTAACCTGAATGATGCTAATGCAGGACGCGGTCCTTATGGACTGAACAACGGCTATGCATCTCCAACGGGTTCTAACGTTATTGCTGATGACGACTGGGGTCGTGTGTTAGCGCAAGGTACCGTTGGCGACTCTAGTGTCTCATCGGCCGACGATAGTAAGACTCTTGACGCTCTCCTCCAGTTTGATGCCGACTTGATGGCTCTTTCTGGAACGGCGACTGCGGTGGTGCTTGAAGTACCTCTTGCCCGTATTACGGGTGGCAGTAGCACGCAGGAGTTTGATCTCGATGATCTTGTGAGCATTCAGTGCTCTTCGTCCACTATTGCAGCTGGATTGAATATCGTTGGTGAGGAGGCTGGCACTAACTTGGTTCGTCGTTTGACGACCTTTAGCTCCGGCAGTCAAGGTGGCGCGCTCGGCGATCGTAGCAATGCAAACATTGTTATGGCGGTCGTGGCGTATGATGGAGGTCGAACTGCAGCGCAGCTCTCAACTTCCTGCGGCGTTGCCCAGACCATGAGTTACGTCCAGACCGATCAGTTTAACAACGTCGGTACGCGTGCAATTGGTGCGATTGTTGGTGCAAACGAGTGGGGACTGGAAGGTTCTCAGTTCATTCCCGAGATCGATATCAAGATTGATTCGGTTGCCGTTACGGCGATCACGAAGAAGCTCAAGGCCAAGTGGACTCCGGAGTTGGGACAGGATCTTAATGCCTATCACAACTTGGATGCCGAGGTCGAGCTTACTCAGATTCTGTCTGAGCAGGTTGCTCTTGAAATTGATCGTGAGATTCTTGAGGATCTCTTGCAGGGTGCTACCACGCACCGCTTCTGGTCACGCGCTCCAGGCAAGTTCCTGAATCGCGAGACTGGTGTTGAGGTTGGGGCTTCTACTGTTGCTCCGGACTTCACTGGTAACGTGAGTGAGTGGTATGAGACTCTCATTGAGACTATCAATGACGTGTCAGCACAGATTCACCGTAAGACTCTACGGGGTGGTGCTAACTTTGTGGTTTGCGGACCTGAAGTTGCTAACATCCTTGAGTTTACGGCTGGCTTCCGTGCCAACGTCACTGTTGATAGCGAGAGAGGGTCTGCCGGCGCAGTTAAGGTCGGCTCCCTGTCCAAGAAGTGGGACATTTATGTCGATCCTTACTTCCTCCGGAACACTGTTCTGGTCGGTCGTAAGGGGGGCAGCTTCCTAGAGAGCGGATATGTTTACGCTCCCTATGTGCCGCTGCAGACCACGCCTACGATCTTTGGTGTTGAAGATTTCGTGCCCCGTAAGGGAGTCATGACTCGATATGCCAAGAAGATGGTACGTCCGGACATGTATGGATTGGTTCTCATCAGTGATATGATGGTTGGCTAGTCTATTCATCCCTCAAGGGATAAATAAAATTGAAAGCCCCGGCTCTAGCAGTCGGGGCTTTCTATTTATGGTAGTTGTACTAATTAATAAGAGGGCATTTTCATGGCGATACCCAAGCTAAATCCGGCTTCTACCACCAATACGAACGTTTTAACTTCTACGGGTTCCGTTACTGCCGTCGCCGCCACGCTCCCTTTTGGCATTTATGGAGGGATTCCAGAGTTCTTGTCAGGAGCTGCTGACCAAGTAGCATATACTTATAAAAAATTGGGTGGCGATGTGCTGGACATTGAGTTGGCGACCGGGAATGTATATGCAGCATACGAAGAAGCAGTCTTAGAATACTCTTATATCGTTAACATACATCAGTCTAAAAACTCACTCGGAAGCTTTTTAGGTCATACGACGGCCTCCTTTGATCAAGACGGACAAATAAAAAGTGGAGATTCCCTCTCTGGATCGCAGATAGAATTAAGATATCCCAAGTATGATTATGGATATATTAGACGCGTAAGTGATAGGGCCAGTACGGAAACCAATCTCGGAGGAACTCAAAATATTTATTCCGGTTCTTTTACGCGAGTCGGTGGACAACAAGACTACGATCTTCAAAACATTATTTCATCTTCGGCAGCCACCGACACGGCGGCAGATTATTATGGCAAGGTGGAAAACAAAAGAATTATCATTCGAAGAGTATTTTATAAAACCCCCAACGCCATGTGGCGTTTTTATGGATATTATGGAGGCTTCAGTGTTGTAGGCAATTTAAGAACTTATGGGCAATATGCTGATGATTCGACTTTCGACATTGTTCCTGTTTGGCAAAATAAGCTACAGTCAATGGCCTATGAGGACGCCTTAAATACACGCGTGTCCCACTGGACCTACGAGATCAAAAACAATAAGATAAGAATATTTCCAGAACCCGATGGCACAAGTCCGGAGAAATATTGGTTTCAGTTTACCATCGAAGAGACACCATGGGAAGAAACAGCATCGGACCGCTCGTCGGGAGTGCTCGGCATCAACAACATGAACACTCTTCCGTTTCAGAATATTGCTTATACTAGCATCAACTCTATTGGGAAACAGTGGATACGTCGTTTTGCGTTGGCACTATCGAAGGAAACGCTCGGCCAAATTCGTGGAAAATTTGGAGTCATCCCTATCCCTGGCGAGTCTGTCACTCTAAATGCGGCAGACCTTTTAGGACAAGCCAAGGCAGAGCAAGATGCTTTGAGGGAAGAGCTTAAAGCGACCTTTGATGAGCTTACATACGCGAAATTGGCTGAGACCGATGCAGGCATTAGTGATAATACCGAAAAAGTTTTGTCGGATGTGCCCGCGGGCATCTACGTAGGGTAGTTGAATGGCAAACAACCCTAACGATAAATGGTCTCAACCAGCAGCACCGCCTCCTCCCATGTTTTTTGGGAAAAAGGAACGCGATCTTGTTAAGCAAGTTAATGATGAGCTTCTAGAACGCGTTATTGGCCAAACCGTGGTTTATTATCCTGTAGATGTCGATAGGACCAATTTTCATTCTCTTTATGGAGAGGCCATTAACAAGATGTGTCTGCCGCCAATTCGTGTTTATGCCATGGTAGAAGTGGACAACGAGCAAACCAATGATAAATATTCGTATGAATATCAGAGTAAAATAAATGTGCATTTTAATCGTAAAAGGCTGACCGCAGATCAAAATTTAAATGTCCGAGCTGGGGATTTTATACAATATGGGGACACGTTTTACGAAATTATGAGAATTTATAATGATACCAGGTACTATTTTGGCCAAGTGAATCACAAGTTTCAAGTAAGTGCTGAGTGTCGTAGAGCAAGAAGGGGGAATTTCCGTGTCGCCACGTAGTCAATCAATACAAACCGAAGAAGAGATTAAGAATCCTAAAAAGCATAGTTGGACGGGTCTTAAAGATCCATCTATTTTGCAAGAAATTGAGTTAATGCCGTCTAATTTAGAGACGATCGATTATGCTATGTATGATTATCTCAATGAAAGGCTGGATTTGTCCACGACCACCAACAATGGCTTTAAAAAGGTGCCCATCATCTGGGCCTCTAGCGAGCGGTCCTTTCAAATAAAAGCCAATAAAGATCTTCGAGATACAGAAGAGACTTTAATCCTCCCGCTTATCACTTTAGAACGTAAATCCGTAAGTAAAGATATAGGGAAAAGGGCGATTCCATATGCTAACGTGCGTCCTATTAATGATCCGCAAGGAGGCACAATTACGGTAGCCCGGCGCATTAATCAAAAAAAGACCGCCGAATTTCAAAATGCTCTTGCGCGTAGGAAAGTAGATAACGGGAATGTTGCCGGGATTGGAAATGGCCAAAGCACCTTCCCCACTATAGTGAATAAAAAAACAGTATATGAAACCATCACTATGCCATTGCCAGTTTGGGTTTCCGTAATTTATGAAATTAGCTTAAGAACCGAATACCAAACTCAAATGAATGATTTAGTAACACCTCTGTTGCGTCAAGGAGGACTCAATACAATGCCACGGCGCATCGAGCGCGATGGACACAAGTTTGAGGTTTTTATTGAGGGAAGTTTTGTTAATAATGCGAATTCGGCCGGCCTAGAAATGGAGCTTCGAAATTATGAAACCATTATTACCCTAGATGTGTTAGGATATTTGATGGATGACGGTCCCAATGGAGAACGTCCAAAAGTGGTAATAAGAGAAAATGCTGTTGAAGTTAAAATCCCCCGGGAACGCGTAATACTTGGTGATATCCCAGATTTTATTGATGATCGGGGCTTTTATAGATCTTAGAAGGTTTTTAGAAGTTGGCTTAACTATTTAGTTAAGAAAATTAATTGTTTTCTCGTATGGAATATAGAGAGCAAAATTAGGGAGAGACCACACAATGTCTGTAGATAGATTTAGATTTGTTTCGCCGGGTATTTTTATTAATGAGATTGATAGATCTGTAATACCTGTCACCACAGTACCGGCAACAGGGCCGGCCGTTATAGGGCGCACCAGTAAAGGGCCCGCGCTCCGACCTACTACAGTTAGAAATTTCGCTGAATTTGTTCAATTATTTGGTACCCCATCAGCCGGTGGCCAGGGGGGCGATGTATGGCGAAACGGAAACTATACGGCACCTACCTATGCGGCCTATGCCGTACAGGCTTATTTGGCGAATAACAGCCCTGTTACTTTTGTTCGTCTACTAGGGGGCGCCCACGCTTCGGCAACGGCCGCGGGCGCCGCGGGGTGGTCACTACAGAACCCCCAGTCCGCCGTCGGCGGCGGCCAATCGGACGCCGAAGATAACAAAGGCGGCGTATATGGGCTATGGGTTTGTGCTTCGGGATCTGCTCATGGTAAAGCCAGCCTTCTGGCCACGTGGTATTTGCAACCTGATGTGACTATTGCCCTAAGTGGAGGTATTGCTGGTAAAGCCGAGGGCGCGTCGGATATTCCTGCAACTACGGGACAAGGAGATGCAATGTTTGTGGAGCCGGTCACAGTCGGCTCGAAAGCAGAATTCAAGGTTGTTATTACTAGCGGAAGTTCGGTTGAGAAGTCGACGACTTTCAATTTTAATGAAAAGTCCGGCCGCTATATCCGGAAGGTCTTTAACACCAATCCCCAATTGACTAATCCCAACATTACATCACCTTCGGTACGTAAGGGATACTGGCTTGGCGATAGTTTCGAGCGCGTATGTCTTGATCAAGTAGGAAGCCTGGATAATTTTTCAAATAAGTTTGGAGTACTCCTTTCATTAGGAAGTGGGTCGGCTATTAATTCTGCTAATTTCAAGAAGTCTTGGCGATCGCCACGTACGCCACCTATTGTTGCGCAGAGCAAGGATGTGGGAAGTGCTGCGACTTTCACCCCCAATAACCAGCAAGAGCTGTTTACGGTAGTGGCTCTTGACGATGCGGAATACGCCGAGCGCAGCTATAAGATTTCATTTAGTCATATCAAACAATCACCGCAGCCAGAATTCAATGCTTTTGGATCTTTTACTCTAATTGTAAGAGAATTGGGAGATAATGATGCCAACCCCATGATTTTAGAACAGTTTGACGAACTCAACTTAAATCCTAATTCGCCCAGCTATATTGCGCGAAGAATTGGTGATAAGCAGTTATCGTGGAGCGATACCGACAACAAGTATCGTTCGCAGGGAGAATACGATAACCAGTCTCGCTATATTCGTATTGAGATGAACGATGCAGTTGCCAACAACTGGACTGATGATGATCTACTTCCCTTTGGCTTTAAGGGACTTCCAATGTATGTTGGGTTCAATGCGGTTTCGGGCGCTGAGCACAACGGCGACGGCTTCGCCACCTTTAATGTGGCCACCGCGGGCACCATGGGCGCCTCCGCGACTAACGGGCCCGATTCCCTCTTTTCGCTAGGTTCGGGTTCGGTAGGTTCGGCGCCCAGCGCCGGCGGAGCGCAATGGCTTGCGAATTCGAGCTCCATTGCCTTTGGTGGCTGCCAGGGCGACACGGGCGCACTCCGGCTGCTAACCGCCAGTTTCCAGTACCCGTTACTTCCGCTTAGAAATTCTTCTTCGGATAATCAAATGCTAAAGGATAATGATGCATATTTCGGACTGAATGTACAGAAGTCTAGCACTTCACTAATCTTCGATCCCTCGGTTCGAGACCATCTCCGAGTTAGGCCAGGGAGCTTGTTTGGGGCCGATCCAAATGATAAGGACCAGCTTCAGCGAGGCCCGGGTTTCTCTCTAGATAACCTGTGCGGCGCCACTCCAGGAGGCTCGTCCACATGGGATCGAGTATTCCATAGTGGTACTGACGGGTTCAACTACTTGTCGGGTACGCAGGCACAAAGCGGAGAGCCTTATTTCCAAGGAGGATATGTGGATGGGAACTCTATTACATATCTTAGCTCTTCATATGAGGCAATTCTAGATCTCAATTTCAACCGATTTACGGTGCCTCTGGTAGGCGGCTTTGACGGGTGGGATATTATGGAAAGCGAGCCGGTTAATAACACGCGCGCCCTTGGAGGCGTGGGTAATCCGGCGACAAATGCTCGCACTAACGCGATATATTATACTTGCACTAAGGGCATCAACACGGTTGCCGATTCTGAGGTGGTGGACATCAACTTGGCCACCATTCCGGGCGTTTGGTCCCGAGGAGTAACCGATCATCTGATGCGCGTGTGCGAAGCTCGCGCGGATGCGATGGCAATTATTGATTTGGAAAGCGGTTATACTTCTAGTGTAGAAAACACTGAGTCGTTTGCCAATCGTAAGGGCGATGTAAGCGGCACCGTAGGCAAGCTTAAGGATCGCTCTCTCAATACGAGTTATGCGGCGGCTTACTATCCGTGGGTCCAGGCAAGAGACACTGTTAATGGTGTGCGTTTGTGGATGCCCCCATCCGTGGTCGCTCTGGGAACCTATGCCAGTTCAGAACAACGGTCTGAATTGTGGTTCGCTCCTGCGGGCTTTAATCGCGGGGGCCTCAGTCAAGGGGCTGCCGGGATTCCAGTGGTAGGGGTTCTTGACAAGCTCACGAGTAGCGAGCGAGATAAACTATATGAGGTAAGTATTAACCCCATTGCGAGTTTCCCCGCGGAGGGCATTGTGGTATTTGGTCAAAAGACGCTACAAGCTAGCCAGTCTGCTCTAGACCGCATCAATGTGCGACGGCTGCTTATATATTTGAAGAAGCAGATTTCGCGGATTGCTGCAACTATTCTGTTCGATCCGAACATTCAAGTTACATGGGATCGATTCTTGGGACGCGTCGAACCTCTCTTAAGGTCGGTTAAGTCTCGTTATGGTCTTTCTGATTATCGGGTGATTCTAGATAACACTACTACCACACCAGAGTTGATTGACAGAAATATTATGTATGCTAAGGTATTCTTGAAGCCCACGAGAGCAATCGAATTTATTGCTCTGGATTTCATCATTACAAGAACTGGAGCATCATTTGACGATTAAGAAATTAGATGGGGCGTATTTACTACGCTCCACTAATTAAAGTACTATGGGAGTAAAATAAAAAATGGCCTTTTGGAATAATGCATCGGTAGAACCAAAGAGAACACATCGGTTTTTAGTACAGTTTACTTTGCCGGATGGGAGTAGCTCACAAATTTATGCTCGGACGGCGACGAAACCCGCATTCGAGATTGGGCAAACAGAACATAAGTTTCTAGGACAAACTTATTATTATCCCGGCTCCATTAGCTGGTCGGATGTAACGATCAGTTTTGTGGATTCCCTTAGTCCTGACATGGATGACCAGCTAACCGCTATTCTTATTGGTTCGGGCTGGGTGGATCCCAATGCCATTTCTACTACAGAAAACGTAGACCAAGGAGGCACTATCAACAAGTTTGATGCTACCAATGCCGTGGGCGAGGTTTTGCTTAAGGATCTTGATGGAGATGGGACAACGGTGGGCACCTATCGTCTTAATAATGCGTGGGTGAAAAGCATTTCTTATTCCACCTTGGACTATGCTTCAGAAGATCTACTCACGGTGGACGTTGTGTTCCGATATGATTGGGCCAATTACTACCGAGGAGAGCAACAGGTCGGGGGTGTATAATAACTTGTGGCCAATCGTCCTTTTTCATGGGCTAACTCACTAAAAGAGCCTAAGCGCTCTTATCGCTTTAGCGTAAATTTTCCTTATTTTAGTCCTACGACACATGCTCAGGAGCATGTCTTCGGTGGGCGCGCCTACCTACTTGCTAAACATTTAAGTAAGGCCGGCACTGTCCGTTGTGGAAAACATCTTAATTATAACGAAACTAACTTTGCTATTACGGACCTCTCGAAAGCCGAATATAGTTACGAGCTTGAAGCAGATGTTGTGCATGGGGTTACCATTAATTCGGCCCGTATTAAGGGAGAGGAAAAATTTACTCCAATGTCAATGAAATTGATTGTTTCTAAGGGAGCCGATTTAGAGTGGTCGATGAATTTTTTAACTTATTTTAGGGGCCCCGGAAAAGCGTACCATGATACATGGGGGCTGTCCGCTGGAGCGCAATCCGCGGAGGCAACGCCGACTGTGCCGACGACGAATCCGTGTAAAGGGAAGCTGGGCTCCGAACTGCGCAAATGCCGGAAGAGCGCGCCGTACTCCGGCTACAAGGAAAAGAACTCGAGCCGTACTAATTCATCACTTACGCTGCGTGGGGATAATTTCAGGCCGATCCCACAGCTAATTGTATATGAGTGGGCTGGGGGCACTTTAGCCAACCCTTCAGGACAAGAGGCGACCTATAGTTGGGAGCCTAATCGCGGCGGCGCTTATAAATATTTTTCAGCCCCGTGGATTGCTCGGTATATTATTAAGAATCCGGTAATTACATCATGGAAAATTAGTCCTTATAGTTATAGTAGCGATGATTTTGTGACACTTGAAATACTAGTGAGGCCTGGAGCTGCAGGATATGTAGATTATGAAGTAAATGGCCCGGGCAACACTAACGATGTGAAGCACAAGATTAACGAGGATAAACCCGAAATTGCGGCATCTTATGCCAGTTATTCGAACCGTATAGTGCGGAATTCTATAGGGGACGTTCGAAAGTTTATAGCCCAGGACAAGCAGCTGCCGGATTCGGGCCGCGAGAAACGGGGCATTGCAATGGGTAAGGGCCCTGGCCAGGGCCCTGCCTGGACGGCAATCCACGGTTCCGCCGATAAAGATCCTCCCGTGTTAGCAGAGGCCAGCGCTGAGTATCAAGCAGGAGTGACCAGCCTTACGCGCGAAGCGCGAGCGGTGGAAGAGCAGGAGCAGCGCAAGGCACGTAAGGCGGCAGAAATGAATCAGGCGCAGGCCACGGCCGACGCGAAGAGAGTTGAAGCGTCTAAAGCCCGAGCAGACGCTATGCGCGCTGGGGAAGACCAGAAGAAGGCTGACAATGCAGAGCTCGATCGAAAAAATTCTCCTGAATGGCAATCGGCACAAGACGAGTTCCAGAAGGGGCAAGATGCGCAGACCGAGGCGAGACGCCGACAAGGTATGTCAGCGGAGTCTCTTGCAGGGCCCTCCGCCCCGGCGGAGGCCCCCTCCGGTGACCTGTTCGACAGTCTGTCCAACACCGGCCAGCGCCGCGTGGATCAACCTGGCGGGCCCCCCGGCCCTGAATCCCGCGGTGCCCAGTGGTCCGGCCAGATAACCCCGGAACAGCGCGCACAAATACGGAGAGAAGCTGCGCAGGACCGAGCCCGCCGAGAGAATGCTAGCCGTATGGAGGCGCTTGCTGAAGCCCGCCGCCGCGACCGCGAGGCGCGCAACAACGAGACCCCGTGATATTAATTTAAATAAAAAATCATTTAGTGGTATAATTACTTACAGAAAGAGAGGTGACTTTTGTCAATCCGAAATAATGAAGATCGATTCTCGGCGCCACAGCCAGATTTAGATCCTCCTGCCCAAACACTCCATGACGAACGCCCCGAAGGGGAACCGTTTTCGTTTGTGGTACCTACCGAGTTTGTAGAGCTTCCAAGTCATGGATTGCTTTATAGGCCTGAGCACCCGCTCCACGGTCAAGAGCATATTGAAATCAAATTTATGACCGCCAAGGAGGAGGATATTTTAACTTCTCAAAGTCTATTGCAGAAAGGAGTGGCGCTTGATCGTCTTATTTCTAATCTTATTGTCGATAAACGCATCAAGCCAGATAATCTTCTTAGCGGAGATAAAAACGCCATCTTGATAGCGGCTCGCAAATCGGGCTATGGGGCAGATTACATTACCACCATTACTTGTCCTAACTGCGGAGAAGCAGAAAAGCGAACTTATGATCTAGAAGAAGCTCATATGCACACCGGGCTTACTGAGGACGAAATGATAGAAGAAGGAGTGAAGATCACCGAAAGCGGAACGTTTCTTATAAATTTACCTAAAAACCCGGTTCAAGTAGAATTCCGGATTCTCTCAGGTCGTGAAGAAAATGCTCTCGTGCGCTCCACCGAGAAGCGAAAGAAAAAAAAGTTACCCGAGCACCTTATCACCGATCAACTTAAACTAATGGTTGTCGCAATTGATGGTTATACAGACACAAAGTTGATAGATAAGTTTGTAGAGACCATGACGATGGTGGATGCGCGCCACTTGCGAGACACCTACCAGAAGGTTAGCCCCAACGTAGAACTAAAGGAGGTATTCGTCTGTGACGCTTGTAGTTACGAAGACGATATCATATTTCCCTTTACAACCGACTTTTTTTGGCCTCAGCGATGAATATGCTGAGGGCATGTATGAACAATTCTTTTTCTTAAAGTATCATGGGGGTTGGAGCTTCACCGAGGCATACAATTTACCGATAAAATTGAGAGAGTGGTTCGTGAGGCGTTTATCCGAACAGAAGAAAGCCGAAAGCGATGCAATGGAGGCAGCTTCGAAGAGCGGACCAGCCTCCCCGAAGTCTGAACTGGGCACACATAGCTCCCCTCCTACCCCCTTGGCACATAAACAGTAGCGTTATTTAGTTTTTTAAACTAATTATGATGTACCAGTGCGAGGAAAACAAATGAACGATCTAGTTCCCGTTGTAATTGATTTAAATGCTGCCAAAAAAGGGCTTGTAAATGAAAGCTTTTTAACAATGATGGGAGGAGCCATAAAACTGCTTCTTACTAGCATGTTTGGCAGCACTGATTTACTAGCGCCATCCCTCCGAGCCTCCATTAAAGGAACTCCATCTCAAGTTGCTTCTTTTGGGGATGCACTAGCCGGCGAGAAGCGTTATATGGAGACCTTTATGAAGTATGGCCTCAACGATCCTCGTAGTTTTAGAAGTCGACACGATCTTGAAAAAGCAGTTGCTTCCTTCGAACGCGAAACTGGGTTGAAATGGCCTTTTAAGTAAACTAAACGATGACGAAATGGAACACCATTAGTTTAGCGCCTGAAACCCCACCCGGAGGAGGCGCCCCGGATGAGCGCGCGCAGGCGATGTGGGCGGCTATTGTGGCAGAGCAAGAGCGCTCTCTTGAATATCGTAATAAAGAACTTAAACGGCTTGCTGAAGAAAGGCAAGAATTAACAGAGTTAAGAGACACGTATAAAGAGTTCAACCTCGACCAGCGCGAGATTCTTAAAATGAACCTCGATTTGCGGCAAAGGGAAGTTAGAGAGTTACGGAAGGCTGCGCAAGTCCAGCGCGCCAACCTCGACGACGCGCGGCAAGAACACGAAGCGCGCCGAAAAGAAATTGAAGAACATGACAAGTCGGTCGCCCGTCGCATCGCTAAACTGAAAGAGCTCGGTTTGGTTAGTAAGCCTTTTTGGCGCGACCAGCAAAAGCAATGGGACAAGCAGAGAAAACACTTGGTGGCAACGAATATCGAGACGGATGCCGCCATCGCGAAACAGCTCGAAATTTGGAAACAACAAGAAAAGGAAGCCCATCAGCGCGACCGCGCCGAAAAAGCCACGAGAAATCTTGTAGCGCGCACACAAACATTAGTGGAAACAACGTTGGGGGTAAGTGACGCTTGGGAGAAAACCCTGGTAGGTGGCATTTTATTGGCCGACGACCCTATGGAGGATATTGCGGAGACGTTGGGAACGATGCTTACCCCCGCTAACGTTCTGATGTCTACTTTTCAAAAGATATTAGAGGTTTCAATGCTTCTCGTAGTACAAACAGATAAATTGCGCGCCAATCTGGTTGCCGTGGCTGGTGTTGAAGACGGGTTTTTAAAAGCTAATGAGATTTGGCAATCTCACACGGCCCTCATACAGTACGGTGTAAGTATCGAGGAAGCCTACGGTGCCCACACAGAGTTGCGTAAGGGAATGTCAGCTTTTAGTTTAGAGGGGAAAGCAAACCAAAAGGTTCTTCGCGACCAAGTATCGTTGTTGAACGAGGTGGGCGTTAGCATGACCACAAGCACTAAAATTATGGATTTCTTCTCTC
>Ga0209434_1000036_pt1 | contig 100737 bp, 110 predicted proteins | sample ETNvirnome_2_300_FD_184068 | JGI IMG/M metagenome (GOLD analysis project Ga0209434, IMG submission 184068) | Marine viral communities from the Pacific Ocean - ETNP_2_300 (SPAdes) (version 2) | ecosystem: Environmental > Aquatic > Marine > Oceanic | place: Pacific Ocean | collected 2013-06-22 | reverse complement strand
TCTAATTCAGAGCTAAGAACCTGTTCTATTCTTTCCAAGTTTGGGTCGCTATCCCAAGCATCATAATCCTCATAGGGGATCATATCGGTCTGATTTTCAGTTTCTCTGATTACTCTACGAAGCTCTTGTCCCTCGCGATGAAACTGTCGATAAAAGAGTTCCTCTTTGATGATTTGTTTTAAGCGCGCGGTCGAGATTTTCATTTTTGTTTAAAGTAACGAACCAACAATAAGCCCAACAGTAAATGCGCCGGCCCCCTTAAGAGCCAAAAGTACATAAACCTCACGCGATCCCTGCAGCAGAGCTAGCTGCTTTGCTAATACTAAAGTATCTGCTAATAACTGTTTCATTTTAAATTCCTTTACACCGACATTGCAAGTGTCAACAATAAATAGTTGTCTGGAGTGATAAGGGTCGCATTTTCTAAGGATTGCCCAAATTGCTCTTTGCTCATCGAACCAACATCTTCTTGATCTCCAATATCAACTTTCCAAACTTCGATATCAAAATCCAACAAGGTTTTAATAATCTGAAGTTCTTTCTTCTTGGCATCAGGATCAAGGGCAACATAAACCCCTGCGTCTTCTTTAACAATTTTACGTAGCAAGGCTGAGTTCTGATTTAGCGTAGAGCCGAGGATAGGGACCGCATTGCGGCCGGCAATAATCGCATCAAATATCCCCTCGACCAAAACAATACCCGAACTCCAATCCACAAACAAGTCGTTAAATATAATGTTCTTACTTGCTGGAGGGTTTTTATACTTTGGGTAATAGGAGCGATCATACGATCTAGAAATGAAGTAGTTTAAATCACCTTCGTCATCAAACGACGGAATAATGATTCTGCCTTCATATTCTCCTCCACTACAATAGCCCATCTTCCACCAAACAATATCTTGTTTGTCGATGCCACGCTGTCGTAGATAGTTTCGTGCGGCGAAGCCCGTAGGTGGGACGTCCTTGTTTGCCAAGGACACAAACCCCTCGGGCAGCTCAAGTATCTGTTTTTCTTCTATTTTCTCGGAAAATAAATCTTCAAGTTTATCGTATTCAACAGTGTTTGTAAGCTCACGCCACTTAGATTTATCATGGTTGGTGCCGAAGCGTCGGACGACACGATAGAGGTTCTTGCCGCGGGTGTCGCACACCCAGCACTTATAATAACCTTTATCTAGATTTACGGAGAATTTGCGCTTGTGGTGATCGCAGTAGGGACATTTAAAAAGAAACTCGTTGTTGGTCCGATAAAAGGACCCCAACACATTAGTCAGTAATTTGAGCTTCTTCTCTTTCACGAACCCAGCCTGCCTTCGCTATTACATAGCTATCCGAGCGGTCTGCATAGCCAGCCTTGGGATTTCCATGTCTAGTGTATTGTACATCAAATCCGGGTACGCTGTCAACAACAAACTGTAAAGAAACAGCCTTTGCTTTTTGGCCACGAGGAACCTTGATGCCGCAGGCTTTTCGCGCAGATGTGGCAGCTAGATATTTGGGATCGTGGCCAAACATATTATAGCATATCCAAGAGACAATGCCATTAATTTTTGAAAGCAGAGAAAGGGTTTGGGCTGATGAAAAGCCCGAGCGAAATGACTGGAGCGACTGCTCGATGTATACCTGTTCTATCTCATATGTGTCGTGTACTGTTTCTAAGCGTGAATTTATAATTCGTACTTTCTTGAAGAAGTTTTTCTCTTTGCGCAAATCGATATGATCGCATACAAGGATGTTGCCTTCATAATTTAATACTGTATAGCCAGTAATACTGGTGGATATATCGAGTCCCAAAATCATAAAGTCATTGTACCAAAACTACGGCTAAGTTTTAAACGAAAAAGCCCCCTAGGGGGCAAAATTGCCTTTCATACAAATTTATATATCTAATTTCAACTTAAATGTGAAGTCTCTGTCAACAACCTTTTTAATGGGCGTTGCCGGTTTAGCGATGGCAATGAGATTTTCATTTTCGTCGTATATGCCAATCTTTGAAATATAGGTGGTCTTCTCAAATGATCCCGTTGGATCGTTATACGATGAAGATACAACATTTTTAATGACTCTTTTTTGATCCTGAAGATAAGCAGAGGATGCCGTCAAAACGTGACTCCCGGTTGAGCACACCGTGAAACTGGGGTTGTTGGAGTGGTTTAGCTCTCCTTTCGGGGCCGCGGCAAACATTGTAAGAGACTGTAGTGTGGTGGTGCCGCTCATCTCAGCAATATAAGATGTTTTGGTTGTGCTGTCCCATGGGCCCGTAACTGGCTGCGCAAAATAAACCCACCGAGGAAAGTCGGTAGTGTTGTTTCCTTTATAGTCTTCTTGGGCTTCGGCATCCATTGCCCAGGCACCAGTTAAAATAAGCATTCCCTCATTATAAAGAACGATTCCCACAGGGCTCCCCGGAGATGCCCCAGTCGTTTCATAAAGCACTCCGTTTCGAGCAGTATCTTGCGCTCTCCCCAATAGTGTGCCGGTGAAATAAAATTTAAGATCTACTGTCCCCTCTTTAATACTGCTTCCATAGAAAATACTGGGGATGCTTACCAATCCTAGATCGCAGTTGTCAAAATCTCTGCCGGGGTTTGTGCCGTCGTTGCTAGCATCTACTGCGGCATTGCTCGATGAATAAGCGAAGTTAGGATTAAGATAATTATAATAATTAATAATATTCTTCAGAGCCAAAATTCTAGTCATAGCCGCTTGTCCCGACACTGCAATTCCAGTACCAGAAGTTTTACTAAAGGTGGCCGCCGTACTGCGTGGTGTGGTGGCAGAATAATAGTTCGGGGTGATAGAAGCGCTTAATGGATACGAAGAATAAATAATCGAGCCCGGTGAGGACGCATTAAACCCAGCTTTAGTTGTGGTCCTAAACGCCATGCGTGTTCCGTCTTTGGATACCCACGGCCTAATAAGATTTATATTTTCTACATTATTGGGAGCAAATGCCTGTCCGGAGGCTTCGGCGCGGTCGACATTTAATTCATATAGACTAAGGGCGCCCGAACCGATAAGGCCTACGGAACTAGTAAAAGATCCAGATTCTTGGGGCGCGTTATTGTACGAGACGCCCCCACTATATATTGTAAATTTTACTTCGGGATATGCCTTTATCGTATTGATGTAAACATCACTGCGACCGAACTTACGAAAGAACTGGGGCATGCCATATCCTAATAATCCAAACGTACCCTAATTGTAAACTCATTCGACGGATCCTTCTTCATTGGTTCAGAGAGTTTTGCGACTGCTAGCAACTCGTTATCGGGTGAATAAAGCCCCACAGAGGTCGCATAAGAAACGGGTGTATCTTGTGAGTTATTCTTAACCACCAACTTACTAGAACTTAAATAGGTGGGATTAGAAGAATAGTTGAACTCATTATGGTTTGCCCTGCAGAAGTAAATCGTCGAATTTAGTTCGGTAGTATTATTGAACTGAACATTATAAATTCGATGTCTAAGGACATCACAATTGCCAGATATGGCAGTTCCGGAGAGCGCTTGATTGATTGTGTTTGACCCACTCACTACGGGGAGAGGGCTCCCTCCCGCGCCGTACGGCGAGAGCTGTGTACCGGAAAGTGATGCTGTCAATAGGCCTGCCGCGCCTCCGCCGCCCACACTACCTGAAGCAAAGATAGAGGCTGTTATTACCGCAATCCCCGCCTGATAGTATATGAGACCGGCTTTAATAGAGGTGGTGCCACCATCATCATTAATCAAGGTACTGCCAGCAGAGTTGTTAGCATAAAGAATACCATACTCGCCGGCGGGAGAATTAACCTTGTACTGATCAGATGCGCTTACATCTGAAAGGGTGATGCGCGTGGCAAACGGGTTTGCAATGGAGGCACTCGTTCCAAGTTCCAACGTAAAACTTCCCTTTTTAATTTCATCCTTCTGGAGGAGGCGAGTAAAGTTGAGAAAAAATACCTCTTGAAGCTTGGTGCCTCCCGTTAGGTCTCCATCTTCATCAAATTTACGAATCGATCCAGTCTCATCAAACCCCACTAAAATCTGGGCTAACTCGCTGTAGATGTTTACTTTTTTAGAATTTTGCGGGTTCGTCGAGGCCGACAGGGACGAACCAGTACAATACCCAGCAGTCATATCAAAAATATGATTTGCAGAAGAACTTAAGTAGGGATAGTCAAATACCGATTGAAAAATTCCATGGGAATAGTTTTTGATGTTCAGGTCATTATAGGTCCCAGAAACAATAGTCCCCGTAATTGGAATAGCTTCATGAAGCATTGTTCGTGTCGCGACGACGTCTTTTGAGCGCAAAGTCTTAAATGTGGTGGCCATTATTTATCCTTCTCTCTTATACCGATCTAACAAACCGCAATGGTATGTCAATCCTATATCCTGTGTTAACTCCGGTTACTCTTACAGTAGTATCAATAAAGCGGTATTGACTAGCTGACAGATTTGTGCCGGCATCGTTGGATAGCGCTGACGTTGCCAGGGTTCCCAGCTGGGTGAAGAGGTAATCACTAGTCCGAAGTTCGAGGCTAGACATAATTCTAAACCCAATCTTGGTGCCCCGAGGTCCTGCGATCGAGGAGTCTTCGGTACCGCCTAGGTTGGCAACAAAACCGTTTGTATTTCTTAAGGTAAAGTAATAAGAAGCGATGTTATCATCATCAATAAATGACGGGGTAGCGGCAGGAGTTTGCGTATCGGTCTCTAGCACCGTATTGGAAACTCCCCCGGGTGGCGGGAATATGGAGCCAAATCGATTATCAAGCTCAACAATATAGGCCACCTCTACTAAATCCCTTGATAATGGTTCCTCATTAGAAAGCTCCGTGGTGTCTAAACCTTGGTGGACCTCAATTTTGGAAACATCGTCGTTGGGCTTGAAGCCATTTAAAATACCACTTCCGGGAGTGACCAGAGTATCTACTGTGTTTTTGTCGACAGCAATATTAAAAGCGCCATTTGCGTTCTTGGCGGATCCCTTGCCGGTGGTTGTGTAAAGCTCTAACACAGGAAGATAGAGAATATCATTTCGATTAATCGAAACCAATTTCGATTTCATTGTCGACGTATTATTAGTAAACGCTTCTAAAACCGGAGTTTGAAGAATTGTTAAATCATAATACGCTGATCCACTAGCGTTATTTTTGTCATATAAGGAATAGTTGATTTCATCATCTCCTAGACCAAACTTAGAAATTTTGAAACTGCCGTCTCCCTTGGCTAATCTCATCCTTCCCGTATCAGTTAAAACGGCATCAAGTATGATGTCGCCATCGTTTTGCAAGAATCCCATATCTTTTCCTCTCCTATTAAATAGTTATCAAATAGCATTTGTTCCTATGGATTAGTAACTCCACTATTTTTCACCGTTATATTCAAATCAAATTTCTTACCAGTCTTAGCGCTGGTTACTCTCACTTTAAATTTTTTGTCCCAAACGGAATTACCGTTCTCTCCTAAGTATCCTAACATATTAGATGGAGGAAGATCAGTCATTTTTATATTTTGAGGTTCGTTGTTGATTTCTTTTGAATCGTTAAAAGTCTCTCTATCAAAAACAATTTGTTGAAGAGCTGGTGCTATGTAGATAAATCGGCGACCCATTTTCTTATACTTTTTGGGGGGCACTTCATCTAAATCTACAACCTTAAGAGTATAAAAAATTTGTCCGTTGTTGTCCACCATCTCAATTTCAAATACTTCCGTAGGATTAGATATATTATTGTGAACATCTATCCCTCTAACACAATAATAATACTTAATGTTTGGACGAATAGTGCTTATATAAGTAGCGGGGGCAGAAGGCTTGTCTGGGGCAATAAACTCTTCTATAGTTGATAGGGGGTTGTCGACTGTGTTAAAATCGTCATACGAGGTTGGCTTTTTCGTAATCCGAAATACTTCATATCTTTTGATAGGGTCGTCGCTCCTATAATTTAATTCCACAGAATTAGTAGTGAGATAATTACGAACGTTCTGTTCCTCAACAGAAACCTCCAGCTGTGACAACAATTCTTCTGCCACAAATTCAACATCCGCATCTTTTATCATTATCGGAAACAAATCCAAGTCTCCCATGTTCCCGTCTAACAATAACAAAATCTTATTACTAATACCCAAAAACGGAACAAAAACAACGTCCGGAGCGATAGGAGGGCGGTCAGTTATCATTGTGTTGGCTGACCAGTAAGGCAGTGTGGCTGCCTTTATGTCACTTTGATTTGTATAGGTTATTGTGGCGGCCGGATACGTAGGCTCTCGTGGTTGAAAAGTTTTGTACCCATGGGGCCCCGATCGTAAAGCAATTTTAAATTTCTTTTTCGATGCAACCTCTGGCTCATAGATGGGGTAACTTCTTACAAACTCAAATCGAATGGTAGCCTGAGCGCGTCCGGTCGTAGAATAAGATTCCGATGAGGGCATCAAATGCGGCTTGACCTCATACAAATTTTCGGTGTCTCCGTCGCCGTTATCCCAAGCTTCTTCAAACAAATCATTTATTTCGTCTACAAGTTCCTGAATTGTCATCGTGGCGCTGCCGCCGGCATCATCCCAAGACCTTGCAATTGGGCCGGCCGAGAAGGAATTATAGAGCGTACCCTTCTCGTACTCCTGAATGTCTAACCACCAATTAATTGATTTAATACCCATTATGATTGCCTATCTAAACCTCAAATTTAAGCCGCGGGTACCCTTGAGACCTTTGAAGCTAGTTACCGTACTGTGGGGTTCAATTTTTTGGGCGGGCCCGAGGAGCTGGTGGAATAAATCATTTTTAGTTTCTTTAGTTTCTTTGTCTGCCATCTCCTCTTTCGTCTCAGCTAACAGCGCGCGGACCTTTGGCTCGAGCCTCTTATAGATACGCCCGGCGGCGTCCGTTCTTTCGTCTCGTAAAACACCACCAGGGGCGCCGGCCACACTCTTAATAAATTTATCACGAATTCGACGCATCTTAATCAGCAAAGAGTTAACTTTTTGTTGGTCGCCTTCCTCTATCATCCTTTTAAAAGAACCAATGATTTCGTTCATAGTGGCATCTAATTCACTCTCCGTGGCAGCCGTACCTCCTACTGCGATGTCAATTGCTCTTTTATACATTGCCATAGGATTATTATATTCTTCGGCTTCCTCGTCTGAATCTGGCGCCAGTTGTGAATTAGTAAGAGTAAGAACCTCATCTGGTATCTCCAGATTGAGGCCCGTCATCCCGCCATCAAGGGCGCCTTCAACCCCATATCCGTCATGTAGTTCCACAACAAAACCAGAAAAATCAGCTGTTTCGCGCTGGACTGCAGTATAATACTTCCCCAAAGGACTTCCTCCAGCAGTTGTTGCCGTCGGGGGAAGAGTTCCGTTGGCGGCAAGGGCGGCGCCGGTTTCTTTAGGCACTCTAAATATAAAGTGGCCACTTTGTGTGGTGGAGGCGCGCTGCTCTTCGTCTGACGTTAAATAAGAATATTCCTCTTCGGGAGAAGAGCCATTAATAGAGATACTCATTTCATCGACCGGAGGATAGAACCCTAAAGCGTTTCCTACAGCACGACCTTGGCCTATTTTTAATTCACCGAAGTCGAAGCTAGCCCCATCATAAGAGTATTTATTTCCAAATAACATTCTTACCTGACGAATTTCATACTTATATCTTACTCCATAAGCAACCTGAGTGTCGACGTAACGCAACAGATCACTATAAACCACATCTTTGGAAACCATTATAGTTTGTATAATGGGCCCATCATTGTTGGGTCCTCGTGGGTTTAATCTTTTATCTATAAGATACATCACTGTTTCGCTGGGGCCCGCAAGATTGCCGAAAACCTGCTGAAGGGATCTGCGGCGATCATCCACCGCCTTTTCAAACTCGGGGCTTTCTGTGACTTTTATCGCCTCCTCCAAACTTAATTCAAACAGTTCTTCGTTTTCCCATTCTCGTAAAATTGTATAATTTGCGTCGTCGGCCATCTCTTCTCTGGATTCATTATAGACATCTAGCAAATATGTAAGCGCGCCGCTTCGAAGTGCAGCTATAAAGTCTTCCATATCAAAAACAAAAGAAGTAATGGTTTTATATGATTCAACTGTATCACGAACTTTTCCGTCAGGACTAATAGTCTCGCGCGTAAAAGCTTGGAAGTCAGTAGGGGTTGTCCTGCCTAGGTTAAGGTTTTCTATGATGTAAAGCTGAAGGAATACCAAAAAGCTTCTCACCTCATCAGCATCTAGTTTTGACGCAAAGAGGGTCGTGAAGAATGACATGTCGACGCGCTTTTCGGGAAGGCCTATAATATCCTTTTTGTCGAATCCGATAATAATTTCATTATAAAACGGATAAAAGGCTGTAGCCTTAATGTCGTCTGATGTGTCGTTTGGTGTTCCACGATCGTCGCGAATATTGTACTTCTTTAGAATATCTAAATCGGGAAACAGAATGGCAACATTTTTAAACTTTTCTTCAAAAACTTTTTTGGTTCCCTCAATTGCGCCTTGTGCGTTTAAGATATCCAAAGTTTCTGAAAATTGCTGAAAATAGGCTTTGTTCCCTTCGGCGCTGGTCTGATTTTGTTCTAAAAACCAAACATCAAGCTCCGGGCCGTCATAAAAATTTTCATCATTACCCAGTGTAAGTTGTTCCAAGTAATTAACGCTAGCGGTGTTGTGGATATCCGACTCTAACATATATAGATTGGGCAGCAGCACCTCGACCCCAAGGCCTGCTCCGGCAACGGCGTCCTCATAGGGAGGATAAGTATCCAAATAGAAATTATAATATGAATTAACCGCAAGGTTGTAACTACTCTTTGCTAATACTTTCTTATCACTAGAAGGAAAATCGTATAAACTATGATGGTCAATGTAATCCGTATCTAGTTGTATAGCTGGTCGGAAGCGAGCTAATTTCTTCCATTTCTTCATATAATAAGATTTGTAGTATTTGGTAACCCCCAGATCGCCCGCAACGTACTGATAGAAATTAGGCTCTCCTGTTAAAACGTCTGTCGATTGTTGTGCAAGATAGTTATTCATCACCTTTCTCTTGTGTCGATTAGCTAAATTCCAGTTTTTATCGTCAAAATAAATGGTAAAAGAAGACTCAGTGAAACGGCCACCGCCGGCTAGCTTGAACGGGCGCTTTGTCTTCGTCGACCAATATGGATGACGACTAAAATTAAACAGACGTGGGGACTGGCGATAACTTCCTTTGGCAAAATAATAACCCTGTACACCTCGAAAATGATCGGCCGTACCCCAATCGTTACGGACTAGGGGATGTCGGTAGTATCTTGATTCGCGGCCGCGGGTTCTAGAGCGAATGCCAATTATGTCCTCGTTAACTAAAGTGGTGAAATTGCGATAGGCAGTCATTTAATATCTTCTCCCGCCTCTCCTGCGCCGAGTGGGGGCGCGCCCAGGTCTTCTAAACTGGCTGACCGGTCTGCCGCCGGAACTGCGAAGACGGCGGAACCTGGCGCGCGCGGCCTTCGTATTGGCGCCCAAACTAATTCTCTTCTTAAAAAGAAGGCGGGGCCGGTGAGTAAAGACCATGGCGTTCGCAATATAATATTCAGCCCCATAATTAGCAGCCCCACGATTAATGTTCGTTGTCCAACTTTTATCCAATCTAACCAGGCGTTTATAATAATAAAGATATCTCTTTTTATAAGAAGTCTTGAGTATAGCTCCCTGTGGCTCAAAATCGTTACCCAAAGCAAATAGGAAATTATAGCGACTCAACCGATATTGATTTCCGGGTGTCGTAATAGAAGGGCATGACGAAAGTCTACAAAGTGCCGGGGTGCCTTCATCTAGTAGCTCATTGAATCGCGTTTGTGTCAGGGTCCTCCATCGAGGGAGCCTAATATTGTCACTCTTAAACCCATCTAGTACTTGTATACGAACTAGAGAGTTATAGTTTATGTCGCGCTCAAACGAATTTAGTACCAAAAAAGCATCCTTGTTCTCTTGAATTTTGGTGTAAGCTAAAGATCCGCGGACGCGGCGCGTACGACGAATTTCGGGGGGTACAAAATCTTGTGCCACCCCATCTACAAGTTTTTCAGCTATACTGCTTTCTAAAGCTTGCAGTCGTTTTTTCTGCCCTTGCAAGTGAGAATAAGTTATTTCACTACTTCCGCTTATTGCGTCCGTCAGATACTGATCGTCGTCTAGAAATCCAGTTCCAAGCTGTTCCGTAGAAATCTCTGTCTCGTCCTCGACGGAAAAGTTTGAGTGGTCGCGCACAAATGATGATAAGTCAGTCGCAAGAGATGTCACACTAGCCCCAGCTCTTCCCAAAATGCTTTCCATCTTGGTAACCTTTATATTAGTTTCTTTTGGCGAGCCATCTGACAGAAAAACGGCCGTAGAGGGGTCTAGACGATTATCTAAAATCACCAGGCCATCGGCCAGTTCTAAATTAGGATCGCTAGTTGGCTGAACTTCGTAGGGGGTGTGGATAGTGTAAGGAGATAAAAATCCATATTTATTCACCGTGCCGGCATTTGGATTAGCTATTTGGTATTTTCCAAGCTCTATGTCAAGGCGCCGATTATAGTCTTCAAACGGAATCACCGGCAGCCCTATTGGGCGTTGTTCTACGTAGTTTCCGGTGCCAAGGTAATCAAACCCAACTTCATTCTGTGTCGACTTGCGCACGGTGCGAGGTGTATGCGTGTACTTAATTTTTTTGATAAGATTGTTGCCTTGTTTTATCTTAGAGCGCGCATTAAATTTCCTTTCACTTCCTCCCACAGATGCTTTGGTTACAAGTCGAGTGAGGTCTCCAATATAATCTTTTATTATTTCATTAAACTCATTGAAGGTTTGATCTGTCGCAGACATTGGGTTTACCATTGTCGTTAGATTTTTCTTCCACAAAATAGGACTTTGTGTTCCGAACCCCTCTCTACCAAAAATAAACCAAATCGATGCTAAAAACTCATTTATAAGTTTCAGCCATGAATCATCGGATTTTATAACCTTAGCATTTACTCTCAGATACTCCTCAACATTAAAGTTCTTTTTTCCTAGAGCTTCAAATTTTGCCATAAAGGATTGATATTCCGCAAAACATCGACGTAGCCGATCCGCCGTTTCTTTCACCGCTAGCGTGGTTTTATCAACAAATTCAAAATTAACAGTGTATTCAAAACTATTAACTTCCTCCTTTCCCATTAAAGGATCATTAATTAAAATGTTCAAAAAATCATTGCCCAAGTCCATTGTTGTAACAGTTCCTTTGCTCAAAGATCCTACGCTAACAGGAAGATTTTTTGAAGAGTCTTCGTCGTCAGGAACTACTTGATTAGCCAATTTAGATCCTTCTTTTACCCGGCGCTTTCTTTGTCTCCAAACCGTTATTTCATTGACGCCAAAACAATCTCGAAGGGAGTTTTTATTGGTGAAGAGCCCAGCGAGACTAGAGTTGTGATTGATGAAGCGATCCCAATCCATACTGAAATATGCTTTATAATCTCCGGTGGGCTCGCGAGAATAGTACAGCCTGGAGAAATAGCGGCGACCTAGGTGCTTTTTTATTCTTTCATAATTTTTAAAATTGTGTTTGTTGATGTCTCTCATATTAACAACAAAATTATCCAAGTCTAAGTTGTCAATCTGATTGAGAAGTCTAAGATCCTTAATCTTTTGGTTGCTTACTTTTGTTCTTCGAAGAGTGGGGTGAGGCCCATCAGTATGGTGCTGGCCCGCCATATACTCTTTTCTGTACCGATGAACTGGACCTACCCAAATATCGTTTAGTTCTCCGTAATCTTCGGATGACTCGTCAAGCATATATAAATAAGTTGTTGCCGGCGCGTGACCATTGATCATGATAGGTTCAATTACGGGCTGACCAAGTCTAAATTTACTCGTTTGCGGAGCGCCTTTTCTTTGGATATCTTTTCGGTTTTTGGTATGATAGGTGATACAATAGAGCCACAAGTTTTGATTGTCTTTAAGAATAATATCAATGTTGATAGGTATTTCCTTCGACACCACCCCGACACCCTCTCTTCGATTAATGATGTGGTCGATCTTCTCGTCTTTTACAAAATCTTCAATGCCCATATATTTTTTTATCAAACTGCTTCGGCTTGCGGGAGTATTTTTATGGAGCATCTCGTACCGTAAAGCCTCTTCGTTTTCTTTGAGCAGCTTAAGAGTCGACGCCTTGGTGACTAAGGCCACAAACAAACCACATGGATGGCTTTTCTCAATTTTAGCAATCTGGAGACTTAAAAGAATATCCATCTTAGTAACGACAGGGTTAAGTGGGTCAGTCTTAATTTCTACGCTCTTCACTAAAGGAAGGGGCAAAGTCTTTAAAAAGGAAGCTGGTGCTATATTTCCCATCAGCACTTCTCCGCATCCTCAGTTTCGGGCGCGATGAAGTCATCATAGATATCACCCTCCAAGCGTAAGCGCGCACCAGAAGCACTTCGCGTAGGAACCTCTCCCGGTGTTAAGCCCTCGTTGTGAGTAATGGCTCGTTGATTAAGTCCGTATGCCGCGCTGGGCCCTAAAGCAATTTCTGCATCTACATCAAGACTCAAATAATATTCTATTTGATCTCTGGTCGCCGGCGTTAACTCTTCCTCGGCAAAACTAATTTGTTGCAAACCGGTGTCACTACCAGAAATAAACACTTCACAATAGAAATTATCTTTCTCATAAGCAGTGTTGTGTTCTTGCAGGTCTATCAAAATAAAATTATTTTGTAAGGAAATATTGATTCCTTGATCATTGGCTGTAGATACAATACTAAAGTCTCCCGAAGGAGTGAGATCGTGGGTATAAAACATTTTATAATCTATAACGACGTCTAATTGCGGGATCTCTTTAATCACGCCATTGTTTAGGGCTGCGGCGCTACTCGTCAAATTAACTGTATAATAGTTTTGACTAGAAGAAATTTCATTGTGTAGAAAAGAAATTCCCCAGGCCGCGTCGTAAGATGACTTAAGATCGCTGGTCCCCAACGGAGCCGAGGCTACAAAAAACTTCTGACCAAATTGAGGCACGCTATCGAATGCATCTGCAAAATTAATAGAATTGGAAGAAAGGCCCTGCTTGTTTATATTCTCAGTAACCGTTTTTAAAAACTGCTTTACGCGGGTTTCGACACCAGTCGTATTAGATTGTGGCTTAAGATTGGGAGTTTCATATCGAATTCTACGGTCCGTATCTTTTTGGTTTTCTGCTGTTCCGGCCTCGGAGCCGGAGATCTCAGCACTTGGGCCTGCTGCAATATCATAAAGTATTTCATCATCATAAAAAGCATAATAAACCGGTTTCATGCGGCCCTGTGATAATAAATACTTACCATACTCCGTGAGTTGTAGATCAAGTACTTCTTCTTTCTTATTGAAAAATTCCATTATCTATCAGCGTCTCCGTCGTCTGTTCGGCATCCCTAGTCGGTTTAATACCACCGTTGCTTCCGCTTCCGTATAAGTTCCCGCGGTCGCAGCGCCGGGGTTACTCGCTTGAGTAGTCCCCAAGGGAGCACCGAGTTCCGGAACAATGGGAGGCTCCACGATCTCAGGAATCTCTATATCCTTTGACAAATACTTTACGGTTTCATCAATTTTAACTAGTTCCACCAGGGAGAAATAATCATAAGGCCAATTGAAGCTATAGGGAGTATCTAGACTGGGTTCAATAAGAGGAGTTTCTTTCGTGAGTCCCTGTTTAGAGAAGATATCATAATCTTTTGCGGCGCGCTGCTTAACCTTAAAAACCATCCACTGCAAATTTTGCTGCCGCGACGTAAAGAATCTGTTCGTAAAATATTCTCCCACTTCTATGGCGGCCGTTTGTTTTTCAAACTTCTGGTTACTCAGAGGAGGCAGGTTCTGCCAAATATTTTGAAGGTCTTTCTGGCTCAATGTATGATCAAATTCAAATGCATCAAAGAAAATCGGACGAACATCATTGGTTAAGAAGTCTAAGGTCGGCGGGAAGACGTATCTAGAAAGTAGGTCTGTCTGACGGTCGTACCTATCCGCCATGGCGTCCCAAAACTTAAAGCTCCAATCCCGTCCTTGAGAGCGGCGCTTTTCAGCAAATTCGCGTGCGCGGACCATCCATCTCTCTGGCAACAGTCGAGCAAACCGACGATCATTTTCAATGGCCCAGAAGGGTACCACCACGACGGCCTCCCGAATATTCTTAGTCTCTTTCAGTTGGCCCACCTTACGTGGGACGGGCAGCCCAAAGCCCACAACCTCTCTTAAAGAGTCAACTTTAATAGATCCACTATAGAAAGAAGAGGAATACTCTATCGGCAAATCTTGAATGCCAAGTACGACGCCTTCGGATCCCGTGGGAATTCGGCCATATTGGTGCCACATTCCTCTAATCTGGAATGGTGCTTCGGAAGAGGTTACATTGATAGGGCTTTCCGCTATTGAACTCGTGGGGTGAGGAAGACACGGCGTGTCATAAAAATTCAATATTGGTGTTTCGAATTTAGACTGGATCAGCCACCTAACTTTTTGGTCGGTGGTCCCTTCCGGAACTGTTGCGACCTTATCAAAAATATTAACACTGGCGGTTATCATCATCTTGTTGTATTCATAGCCCGTCTGAAGCTCTTCGGCTCCAACCCCGGTGGCCGAGTCGTTTACGGATCCCACCGTGGCATTATAGGAAAGCGCGCCGCCTGGATTAGTGCTGGTGGGCAGGCTGCCGGCGCCACCCACATTAACATTCACCTCAATGTCCCGTCTAAACTCAGTAATACAATCAGATAGGATATCTTGTAAGGCCGGGCGATCGCTGTAAGGTGCCTTCCAAATCAAATCCACATGTGCTGATCCATTATAGTAAGGCGGCGTGAGGTGGGCCATAGTAATACCCACCCCAGCAGTTCCCGAAACAGCAACCGGTGCTCCAAAGGCCGTCGCTCGGCTGTACATACCAAAATTGGGATTTCTATTTTCGTCTACAGACCTCTTCAGGAAGACGCGCATACCGTAATAATGGTTCTTTGTTACCGGCCTGAACTCTGTTTCTTCCCGGGATAGGTAATTTGACAAACCCTTTTGGAAGAAGTTCACTGACTCACACAAGAAATTATCAATAGCTAATTCATATAATTTCGAAGACATATTGCCTTCCCATCGAATCTTAAGATAATTCGGTTGACCGGCTGCGATAGATCCGGCGCCTCCGAGCGGGCCCGCATTGCCAAACGAGTTTGAAAGACTGGATGATACGAGTCCTGTATCATACATCCAGCCGGTATCGACAGAGCTGAGCTTGGTGTCTGGGTTTTCTATCCCATGGGGAGCAAATTCTAGAGCCTTTCGAGATAAATAATCTTGCGGTCTGCGTATGGCCTCAAATGGGACTTTGTGTAAGAAATAGCCGCGGCGCCCATATTCAGTAGGACTTGAAGGAAGTACACCGCCTGGTATCGATCGATAGCACTCAGGGTATAGGGAGGTAGCTCCGATGGCCGCGGCGCCCGAATGAGCGATGTTCAAACATGGCAGGCTCGAAGAAGCAATTGAAGCAGATTGGACAGAAGCAGAGGAATTGAAATTATACTCATAATAACCCTCCTTAGGAACAATTCCTACATTTGCAGCAAATACAAAACTGGCATGTTTCATCGTGGCCTCAATGGGAAGATCTGGAACCGACGAAGTATTTCGCAGAGCAAAATGGCTTACGGCAATACCAGATTTAATCGTATTAAAAAGAATTCCTGGTGCGAAAAGAGGCTCTAGTAAAACTCTAGATAATACGCTATAGGGTGAGGCAACAGGAAATTTAACTCCTCCATTAATGGCGCCGGCTTCGCTTCCCGTACCATTAATGTTCAGGTTGTTTTGAAGTAACGGATTCAGGCCTGTTTGATAACTTCCCATCGATTTAGAGAAATAGTTGGCAAGCTTAAGTGAGCGCTCTGCTGGATAAAAACCCTTGTACGGCAAAAATGATAGAAGCGCAGAAGCTTCCAAGGTAGTTCCCAAACGACGGATGTTTCTTTCTTGAGTTGATCGTTGACCGGTTAGGTCTGCGTCAACAACATTAAACAAATTCATAAAATCAGTATTTGAATAAATGGTATAAAACTTATTGTCGGATGAGTCAGGTGTTACAGCACCAGTTAGCGAAAATAAATTATCTAATTTAGCGAGAAAGTTTTCGACGCCGCCATCAGAGCTTAAATAATCTTCCATTAATTCGCTAATTCTATACTCAGGAACAATAGTATGATCCTTCCCAGCTAGACGAACCAACTCTGCGTATTCATCATAAGGGCGATAGGGGTCTATATTTTCTTGAAGAGGGGCAACCCACGGGTGAAACCCAATTAAAGACGCGCGAGTGTCGGGGCCCCTAAAGGTAGGATAGCCAGCGCCCCATGGTGAGGCTAAGTCTGTCTGCCCCACTTCCAATACCGGCATAACATAACAAGCGCCAGGATGAATGGTGCCGCTCATTCCTGGAGTCGCGTTGGTACTGACTACGTTGCTGAGGGATCCGACGCGTCCCTGCTGGCCAAACCGAGTGTACGTATTTTGAAGCTCGCCGGCGCCGGAGCCCGTGGTGGGCTCGATGTTGTTGAGTACTACAGTAAATATAGATCCGCTAGGTAATTGAAGTGTTGTACTAAAGCCAGGAGGACTGGCCCCCGTTAACTCAGAGGCCGTGACGGCGCCGGTCATATTAAATCCATACGCAAATCGAATCTTGGATGCGCTGTTGCCGTTGTATATACTATTAAATCCCTGTGAATTTGTCAGCTGTGTGTACCACATCGGGGCATCAAGTGGCCACGGGCTGGCGTTGTCGTTTCTGGATTCCATAGCTCCGGAATCCCAATATCCCTGTGAATTAGTGACTGGAAATTTCCGGTTTGTACGCGAAGAGACCCACACATCCTCTGTCTTGTATTCCGATCGAGTTCGAATTATGTCTTGATAAACATTTTTTTCGGACGGAAAAACTCTTTCTGTGTAAGCCGCATATACCGAAAGCTCTGACTTGTCGATAAAATCTTGTAACTCTGCATAAGCCTGATTCTCTCTCGTATTAATCTGAATATTCAACTTACTATTCAAACCTTCATTGGAGAAATACGTTATATTGTTGCCGTATGAAATCCGTGCTACCGCATTATTAGTAGGATCTGGGGTGTCAGTGTTGTCCTCAAACGCCGCCACAAAAGGCCTGTATTTGGTGCTGAAGGGTTGTTCAACATAGTCAGTAAAGGTGGTGGATGATTTGCCGCGAACCACATTAACAGGATCGGCGGCGCCGGATATATAAACCGGAACCATGGGCGGTGGATTGAGGACCGAGATTCTATTGGTCTCCCTTAGACGTCGAGCCACTGGGTGTTCCCCGGTCCTAATTTGCTTCCACGTGGGGTGCTGATACGGGCCGTTCAGGTTAAGAGTTGACTGATTAAAAGTTATAAATGAGTGTTGCCACAATGACCCCGAATTATCCTCATAGAGAGTAGAGCCGGACGCACTCGAACCGCTAGTAGGGCCATATGGAGAAATTACAGCCAAATCAGCCGAGGATGTCAGTCCGTTGGCGCCTCCTGAAGTGTACTGCGCAAGCGCGGCTACTTGATACAGGTCTGCATTCCCCTGCTGATCTCTAATGTACGAAGTTGAATCTTCCGGAAGATTCCCGAATCGATACCAGGATAGTAAATAACACGGTAGCTGGCTTCCTCCGGCCGGAACTGTTCCCATACTGCTCGTGGCGACGGGCGTAAACCCAAACATATTGGTATTTCGGCGCCGATAGAGATCAGCTACAGACTCCGGGTTCAGGGCGCCGGCGTAGATTTGAAGTTCGTCCAACTCTCCAATGAAACAATTATCATAGGTGCGAACATAGGAGTTTCCCACACAAAATGCGCCATCTATACCAAGGGCCTCGCCCAACTCATCGGTCTGCGTGGCGCCCGCATCTGTGCCGTTGATATATACCTTCATTACGGCTTCGGTGCCCTCTTTGGAGGGCCACGCACTTGCATTCCCGGGGAAAGGCGCGAGAATAGGATCGTCGCTGCCATCCCGCTGACCTTGTTCACCATCGTATGTAACCACCACGTGCTGCCAAACCCCGTTTTTGATGCTGCCGATGAAGGGGTTCGCGCCTGCGCCGCCGGGGTCTTTGTCGGTGTAAGTTCCCGAGACGGCGACCTGGCCGTCTTCGTTGGAGTTTCCGTCTACACACCACTCCATATTCCAGGAACTAGGAGAATCAACTGAGGATGAGGGTACTGTATCGCCCGAACCCGTGGGGGATAGGACTACTTCTCGGCGCCATCGGTCACGAATCCGGGAAGAAAAGTGCCACGGTCGCATGTACGCCGCGTGGCCGTTGTCGTTGGTTCCGGTACCGTCGCTGCTCTGCGCGTAGCTTCCGGTGTAGTTGGGCTTCATCCACCAAGAAACCGACATTGCTCGCTTGCCATCGTGGGCCGCGTGCCAATTACCACCGATGGGGCGCCAGGGGGTGGCCTGGCCTCTGTTTACAAAAGTAACAGCTCCATAACCATTTGTCGACTCGTTCGCAGAGCCAGAAAAAATATAGGAGAATTTATTTGGTGTATAATTTGGAGGCTCAAGAATATGAGTACTCAAATCAACATATCTCGATGCATAATTTGAATATGCAAATCCAGCGAAATTAATATTTCCGCTTTCAATTAAAGTAGTATAAGGGGGCTCATACTGCCCTTGTGCACTTGGTGCGGACTGGCTTCCATATGGATAGGCGCCCGTAACAAAAGCCGAGCCAGAAGAGCCAGAGGGGCCGGCCTGGACTGCAACGGAAAGCTCCGGGACGCGGACTGCAGATCTAGGATTGGACAGAACCATCTGATCAAATCCATAGAAGTTGGCGCCGTCGGTTAGAGAAGACGTAATCCACATATAGTTGCGATCGGATTGAGGTATCGAATGCTGGACAAAAGCATTATCATATGTTGAGCTGGTTGAAAAGGTGCCGCCGCTAGCTTCTAAAATTGGATCGGCGTCACTGCTCGTTATCTCCAGGCGCGTTCTGGTATTCCTTTGAATCTTGTGGTAGGACGGCTCTGTAACCGTCAGAGAGGCGTTTGCTGCCACTTCGGCAAGCGTAACCTCCCCGTAGGTGGCATCGGCCCCAAAAGGCCCGCAGTGGAGCTTGTTGTTCGTCTGGAAGCCACGTGGCTTATCAAGCTGATCTCGGACCTGGATAGAGTCAGCTGGCAGGCCGCCAGATCCCATGAGGCCAAAGTTGCGGAAAGGCATCGCATTGTAAACCGATAGCTCTTCATGAGCCGGGTCCATATAGCCGCGGCTTCGAACGGTATAACTACCGGGTGCGCCGAAGCGGTTAACAATGATTGTCTGATTGGAGTCCGATCCCGTGCGTGCGGGAACCGGGAATTCCTCCGCTGTAAGGACACAGGCAAATGGGGCCATATCGACGCCGGCCCAGGCGATCGAACTAGACCCACCGCCGACCACCGGATAGGCAGACTCACTAATGTAAGACAGTTCTGCATTACCAACGTTAAAGGTGTACGATGCTGAGTAGGCGCCGACGTATGACGATTGGGCGCCTCCGCGTTCTAGCGTCCCGCCGGCGACGATGGCCGAATAGGTAGCGACGTCAAAAATTACGTCGTGAGAACCAGTTGTCGTGACGCCGTCGTAGAAATTGGCTCCCTCTCCTCCGCCCTCGAAGTAGACGTCGAGCATATTTTTGCCCCACGAGTAAAGCGCAGAGGCCGACATAGAACCCATTCTCCACCACGCTACGATGGCTCCGGTTGCATAGTTGTTGCTTGCTCCCGAAATAGAAATAAGACTTAAATCCTGGGCTCCAGGGGAATAATCCCACCGGACAGGAGGACAATCGATGACCGAACCCGTTCTGCCATGAACCAGCTCAACGTTATCGGCAGAGAGGTCCACATTCCAATAGGACACGTCGGCCAAAGATATTCCCCGGGCCTTATCGAAAGGAGTGTTATCTGGAACATTGAAGAAACGGCCTCCTCCATTAATAGTCTTGAATAAGCCGGCGGTGGCGAAAGTGTCGCTGGTGCTCATCCCAACACTGTTATCTCCGTTAACATAAAGTCTTACTGCCGGATTCGAGGCAGACGTAAAAGTCATACAAATATGGGACCACCCAGTATCATGAAGGACAGCGGCCGCGGAGGTCCAAGTTATATCGCTGTGCTCCATCTTCATCACGAAAACAAGTTTGCCGTTGTCGGCGCTGCCGGAACTGCCATTATTTTTGATATACCACTTACGGACACCATCTGTAAAACTATTCGAAGGTGCATCAGGCGTATTCATTTGCAAGTAGGATCCCAAATGAAGTATTGTTTGGTTACTATAGGTCTCCAAACTGTCCATTGATCTAGATATCCAAAAACTAAAACTGAAGTTATCGTGCGCCCATCGCTTCACAGACGGCTTGGTGATAGTTCGCTCGTAGCCCGTCATTCCGAAGTTCGCATAGTCTGTGGCAATTCCCAACTCATAGGCCGTCGCGACGGCTGCTCCTGCCCGATAAGCTTGCCACGCATATGGTATTTGATCAGATTGCGTTACATGTGCAAAGGGATAGCGACCCTCTTGACGAGGGACGGGCACCTGAGGATTTAAAGAAAAATCAAATGACTGATCCTGGAAGAAGGGATCATTTTGAGTTCGGCCAGAAGTCTGAACCACTTCGTAGTTCTTCGTGTAGTTACCAATTCGATTGTGATCAAGGGCTCCTGACATCGACGCGCTCAGAGAGGCCGTCGTCATCATGATGTTCTTGATGTTTACGGGGCGCTTGGCATATTCTTCTCGCGGAAGGTTTGCTTTCGGCCTGTCATAAAGGTTTGTGGTCCCCGGCGCCGTATCCAACTCAGGATACTGCGGTGAGACCACCTGTAGGTGGCCGGAGGATGCCTTCCAGGGGCTTCCAGTGTTCGAGCCCGTGAACTCATGGCCCATCTGGACTCGGAAGCCTTCAGGGCGATTTACGCGCGTGTCAAGACCATTGAAGTTATTGTCCATGGAGAGACTATCGTCGGAAGATCGGGACTGGTTCAGTTCAATATGGCGGTGCTGGCGGCCTCCAACAAACTTCTCAGTGAAGGGGCCCTGCATCGGGACGTCTGTTTGATCCGAAGTGAGATCGGCATGCATATTGGTGATAATTGTGCTGCCGGTGAAGTTCGACATCTCGCTCGATATCGCATCACTAATAGATGAACTATAGAGGCTGAAGGGTGCAACAGTTGCACCATCGGAGTCTCTTTCGTATACTTCGTAACTTGCCGACTGGACTCCCATTCCAAATCCATAACGAACCTTCTGAAATGGGAAGTAAACATCGGATGAACTTATCAAGCTCTCTACATCTGCTGACTTAGCCACCATGATGTCGCTTGGCACTGCTCCATAGGTTCCTTGGCCCACCGTTGGGCCCGCTGGTGCCGTCGCCTCATACACAACGCCCTTGCGCTGGCTGGGGTGTCTAGCGACGCCTCCAAGGACCACAGAGCCTCCCCCGCTGAAACGGTAAGGACGGCCTAGGGTTCGGTTATTGGAGGCTTCAATAGCGTTGAGCAGGACTTGTCTATCGGCTAATGCGCCGGAAGGCATTCCGCCGGTAGCATTTAGAATCTGGAGTTGTGAGAGGCCGCCGCGTTCAGCACGATTTTGCCACCAAGCCCGAGAACCCGAAAGTCCATTTTGTTCGGGGCGGGCGCCGGCGGCCCACGAAGCAGTAGGAAGGGGAGCATGGTCATACTTCCAACTATTAAGCAGTGAAGTGTTGGGCATTCCCGTGACACGCTTGGTAGGTGCCTGGGCTGATTCGATTCCTGTTCCTTGCGCGTCATTAATAATAGAGTTGACCGTGATCGGCGTAGCAATCGTTCCGATGGTTCCGGATAAATCTGGTTCGGACTCAGCAAGGAATGGGAACTTATTCTGATACTTACTTCTCTCAAGAATGTGACTTTCGATTAAAGTTCGAATGTTTGGATCGAAATCCAAAGATATTGGCGCCAGCTGCCCCAATATCGTGCTTAAGGCGCCGTCAATCCATTTGTAATACTCAAAAAACTTCTCGAAATCGATCTCGCTATTTGAAACAGTTTCATAAAATCGCTGTCGCAAGAATTTTAGCCCCTTATATTCGGACCGATAACGATTAACGGGCGCGCCAATAAGAGTATTCAAATCACTCAAAGAGGCGAAGTAGTTGATCATTTGTTCAGAAACAGCCTGTTGCATGCTCTTCTCAAATGCAAGGAAATAATTTTGAGGACGTGAATCCTGCGTAAACTCCACCTCGTCTTGTTGAGATAGTACCGTAATCATATCAGAAGATTCGATAGCCTCGGGAAGGTTCTGCTTAGACGCTACTAAATATGTCTTGTCCGTTACTGTGGTGGTGCTAGGACGGAATCCTGACCCGGAGCCAGGATGCTGATAATATAAAATATTTCCGAGCCAAGCATTCTGGGCGGCGGCCATTGTAGCCGAGCCCGAAGAAATGTCCGCGACCCTAAAATCTCCTAGGGCGCTCGAACCGGTATTTTGATTGAAGTTCCAATTAAGCGCCAAAGTGTTTATGGCAGGAAGGTTCCCGTAACTAGCAGACGAATCAAATGGGAAGGGGTATAACCCAGCATCGGCGCGCCCATAGTTTTCAGGATCATACGCATGCGCCTCCATATCTTCGGTTGTTAGGCGATCTAACCAGAAACGACAAGATCCAATCTTGGTGTCGCTATATTGCAAGAGGCCGCCCGTAATATTTGTTTTGTGTGCGCCGATGTAAACGCGGCGCGAGCCCGTAATAAAAGAATCTGATGTTCCGGCCGGTGTAGACCCTGTAACATTAAACCTGTCTAAAATTATTCCCGAATCGACATGAATGCCCTCGAACTCAATTATATAGGTGTCACTGCCCGCGTCCGGGATCTCGCCCGTCCAGGGATAGCGCTGCTGGTAAACCTTAACAGCCAAATTCCATTTAGAGTTATTATAAACATCTAAAAACAGGGAGCTCGTCAATTTAGGAATATAGCCGCCTGCCGAACTTGTCAGCACAAATTGAACATTTGGTGATTCAATATCATCTCTTACGGCATAAACCTGGAAGTTGACCCCATCATCATCTGGGACTGTGGTATTGCTTTGCGCGGTTTCGGAGCCCGCGGTTTCCGATGGTTGGACTGTCGTAGAGTGCACCCCAAACAACGAGGAGGAAATTATATTGGTGTTTTGATAAAAATTGTCGGTTTTATCAAATTTGAGAGGGAACATAACTTCCGACTGCAGGGTAAATGCAAATCCCCCCGTCAGCTCAGCGCTTGAAGAAATAAAACCATAAGTATTAGCAGTGTCGCCGGGATCCTGGAACTGATATACGGTACCGGCGCGGTTCCAAAGAGTATTAAAATCAACGTACTTCTTAGTAGAAACCTGATTTTTTCTATTTGTAGTAAAATCAAACTCCACATTGTTTGCGTACATATTAATCTTGATTAATTCGTCATCAACTCCAAAACACCGAATAGCATTTCTAAAGGCCTTTTCGGTACCCTTCGACTTATAGATATAAGTTAGATTATTGTAAAGATTTTGATATATAAGGTTCTTAACCTCAGAAAGGTTTTTTTCATAAACCCTGTTTTCGCTACGATCTCCTAATTTTTCAATAATCGATGCATCAATGAACAGCTCCGGAGCAATAAGGCCCTGCGACGCGAGCATTTTCTCAGCAAAAATTGTGGGCTTATTCGAGCCACTAACATAATCAATGTCTTTAAGTTTATTGAGTGCTTCGATTTGTAAATGAAGGGTGTCCAAATAGCTGGCCATAATTTGCGTAAGATTTTGAAGTTCAGATCCTTCTTCGTCATCTTCTTCTGTGATCCAGCTCGGTATCGAGCCATAGATCATCGCCGTGTTTTCAACATCGTAGGCCGATCCGGATGTAATTAAGTTCGCCCGGACGGTCGACACGCTGGGACTAAAGGGGTAAATAATTGGATCTTCGAATTCTTTTATCGCAGCACTAGACGATATAATGGCCGAACCAGTGTTTCTCGAATTAGAACTATAACCGGTCCAGGTCCCGTTTGTAACACGTCCGGAATAGTCTAAAACTGTTGAGAATGCGCTATCTAAATCAGCCGAAGCGGTGCTTGTTATGCCCTCATTAAACTTATAGTAAACACCCAATTTAGTATTGGCTACTTCTAAAGTGTTGATAAAGGGCATTGGATCTTTGTTTGTGCCACCGCCTACTTGAGTAAACCAAAAACGTCCGATGTCTTGGCTGCTTCTCTGGGTCTTCCAGTACCGGAATTCATCAAGGGAGCCTGATAGTCTGCCGCCGCCCGGGCCTTCGTCCGGGAAGACTACGCCGTCAACAGGGTGGGTGCCAAGCGCGCCGAGCCACCCCTGTAGGGCGCCCGTGACCTCGGAAAAGCCGGTACCGCTAGTAGAAGAGTCGTTTAAATTACCATCAACATACAACCGTGTTTCGATACCACTAGAAGCCGACATCAGAGAAACAGCATAATGGTGCCAGCTACCATCTGCTATCGTAAGGGAGGAGCCCATAGCCAGTTCAGTGATACCTGTCGTGCCAGACAGAGCGGTAATACTAAATGGCGACGATCCCTCATTTGAAGAATCCAAAGATATGCGAAGGCGTCCATATTGACTCACACTGAAGTCAGTGACACCATTCCACATGTCAAAGATTCCTTCTCTGGTAGTAAGGCTCGCTATCCACTCATCCTTCTTTAGCCAAAATTCAACTGTTACTCCCGAACCGGATAGATCATATTTAAGGTTAGAAGTCCGATTAGAGTCGGTATCGTAATAGTTAGACCCAGTAAACTGAAGGTAGAGCGGGGACATACCATCGGGGTTTGGGTGTGGCCCTCCCTTTAAATAAATATATTCTAGACTGGACGGCCATCCATAGCCGCTCTTTTCGGTGACCTGGGTACCCCACCCGTCTGCGGACATAATGGCATATCCTGTGGAACGAGGATACAGGGTTTCATAAATATGAAGATCAATCTCGGTAGATTCGTTCTCCCACTCTAGGCGTTCGCGAAGCGACCCGTCGTAAGGATAAGTTTTATATATTCTATCAATGGAATCGCGATAATATCTCTCTGCTGAGCCATAGCGCGCAAAATTAGAGGCAGTAGAATAGTCCACCGCAGGAAGGAATCTGCGCTCCTTAATGATATCTTGACTCTGAAATTCTGATGATTCAATTGTTGAACCAATTTCAGCGGCCGACTTGTTCGACAGAGATTTAAGAGTCTGTGCTTTATCAAATAAGTGTTTAAAACTCATGTCCTAATTATTCTTCTACCCTAAATTTAAACGTTTCTGGTTGTTCTATCCAGCTAGAGATACTATCATTGTAGTAAGTTAGCTTAATCCCATACATATATCCGCCCTCTAGCGCGCGGAGGTTGAGATCAAAATAGTTCCCAGTTACATCAAAAGATAAAAAGGTAGAATACTCACTCCCTGTCCCATATGGAATTACTTCCAGGTTATCCACCATTCTAATAATTTTGAACGAGGCGCTATCGATAACTTCGGTGGGGTTAACGTTGGTAGCTACCGTGTAGATAGTGGGGCTCCAATTGCGGTCTCTTACAAAAGTTCTAAACCGAACCGTTTGCTTCTGCCCATAGGTCGTCTGCATATTTTTAATTGAGGTAATTCGATCAAAGGTGGGGGCCCCCTCAAACGAACGGAATGCGTTTGTGATTATCGAGCCAGTTTTATATTGTGTCGAACCAGTAGGAGTTAGGGACCACACATCAAACAGCTTAGTGGGTGCTGCCGTAGACGACGAGGTCATACACAAAGAAGCAGAGTAAATGCCGGTACTTACCCAGCCTCCTGTCACTGCCGTATTGGTGGATAAGTTTCCTAAATCATAAACCAGCTGGGCACTGTTGGTTGTGGGTAGAGTATTGGCATTGTTGCCCGAGAACAATGAAACATAAACAAATCCTTCCCCGATGGCCGGAATATTGGACAGCTTACCCCTAACATAGTTATAAAGGTACAAAGTGTTAACGTTGTCAATCGCCGGTGCGACGGAAGAGCTATAATAAAAATTTCCTCGATCATCTTGAATGCGGGAGTCCCAGCGCGCTTCGATATGGGGGCGCCTAAAAAAGAACTCAGTAGAGCGCGCAAAAAACTTTTTAGTATAATAAGAAGTGTCGGCGCCGCCGGTATTCTCCAAAATACCCCCCACAGTTGTCGAGGCAGCGTACGCTTCTTCGCTAGATGTTAAGTGAATCCCAAAACCATAATTATCAATGTGTAGAGCAGTGCCAGAGGTTTGCATCCATCGTTCTACGGTGGGCGTCACATCTATTTCAAGGTCCTCATATCCCAACGGAAAAGTTTGACGATACACGGGCGCGCCCGAACTATCATCATCATCGCGGTAGTCACCGCCCAAAGAAGTCCAAGCAGCCGTACTTGATGCCGACATCCAATTTGCGGCGCCGGGATCTGAGTATTGGCCCATATCGAGCCCAGTTCCTTCGGCCCACGAAGTAGAAACTGCGGAAACAACAAGAGTAAAATCTTGTGGCAACGTCCAGGGGTGCCTTGCATTAAACATCTTAAGATAAAACTTAACACTACCGCTAGCTGGAATGTTTCCCGCGCTGCGGTCGGCACTAACAGATGAAGCCGGAAATTTAATCAAGGTCCGAGATAATTCTTGTGCCTGTCCTTCGGTAGAACTAGAATTTTGACCGTAGATAGAAAAAATTTCTACTGAGTCTGCATAACCCATATTGGAACCGGTTCCACGCGTTATTAAATTTGCCTTAAAAGCATTAGTAATAGTAGTGTCGGCGCTGGCTGTGTACCTTTTGAAGCCCATTTACTTAATACTCCCCTTAATATCTGAAGAGGGGAATTTGAGTTCAAATACCACATTTTCGTGCGCCAAAATTCTACGGTTATCGGTGCTTAAATTGGCAACAAAATCATATGAATCACCACTATAGTTTGCTCCAGTTTTCTCCACGATCTTAACATCAATTACATCCATTACACCCTCAACCTTATTTAAAGTTTTATATACATCAGATATTTGAATAGGTTCCCCAATATCATAAGTCATAGAAAATTTATCGGCTAGAGCGCTCGAGGCCTGATTAATAACAGTATATTTGTTGGAACCAAGGTCTAGTGTTATCTCATATTCAATCCCAAAATTAACTATTTTAGCACTTAGTATATCCACCGTATCATTAATCATTTTATACTGAGATAACCAATTTTTAAGATTATTCTTCAGAGTAGAGTTTGGCAGCGTGAGTTTCCCACTGTTGTCCTGGGAAACTACATACAGATTTAAATTTCTTTTAAAGGCATCAAAATCGCGGGTGATGGTCACGCGTTTAACAGACCCGAATTTTCCGGGCATTCCATAGCAGATAGCTTTATAATCTTCCGCTGTAACCGCCCGATTTTGTGTAGCAAAATAACTAAAGGTGCGCTGTTTAATCTCGTCTGAATTCGGTAATGTAATGCTTCCTACGAACTGTTCTTCATTAACGACCTGTAATGAACTAACAACTCCCGACTGTTTGCCGCGGGTTAATACGCTTGGTTGTTCAAATTCTATTTGGGGACGCGTAATACTTGTGATGGAATTCACGGGGGCATTAACATCTTTAGTAGTATTATAGCGATATGCTATACGAAGTATTGTGTTGGCCGGCGCAATTCCAAACTTATCTGTGTCCAAGAGTTTCGTAGGATCGAAATCAGCATCAGTGGTATAATCTCGGCCATTCATGTCCAGCATCAAGTTAGATGGATCCACAACGGCCGGACTAGATAACTCTGAGTCTGAGCCATACCCAAACTGTAAGTAAGTGCCGCCATTTTCAAACTCAACCGTAAACCTTCTGGCCACCGGGACTGGCTTTAGAATGTTCGGAACCGTGGCGCGGGTCGCAGTAGTGTTGCGGATGGCCTTATAAATAACATCTTGCGAAAGATTGTCCACCTGATAATATCGATGGCCATCGGAATCATAAACGCTTACTACATTATTAATCCTGGAAACAGACAGCGGGATGCGCCGGAATCGAACGAACTCGGCTATTGTAAAAGTATCTAGCCCTAGTCGGCCCGAGACAGCGCGGCCTTGGGCACGAATTACAAAAAAGGTGGGGGTACCGTTCGAGTTTACATCACTAACGACAATTTGGTTTTGTTCTTTCTTAAAATCTATGTCATCCACCAACGTAAAAAACCCCCCAGTATCGGAACTAAACTCAGTACCCGTCTTAAGAACGGGAATGTAATCGGTGTCGGGGCCCTGAGTTGAAGTAGACGCAGGAATTTTTATATACACTGTTACGATTCCATAGGAAGACGGACTTGGGTTAAGACGATAGCCCATCTGGCGCGCTAGTCTAACTACATTGTTATACTCTATAGCTGTGTCTAAAAAGCTTTCATTCGCTTGATAGTCTAGATAAAATGAAAGAATATCTCCTACATAGGAGACAGTGTCAAGCATTAATGACCCAAAGCTTGCCTGGTTGAAATCTTTGTAACTATTCGGATAATACCTTTTAGCAAAGTTTTCTAGATCCCGACGAATGGTGGCAAAATCTCTACTTGTATAATCAATCGCTTCTATTTTCTTCGACATGGGCGCCTACCTCGGTATAATTAGTCCGTATTTGTATCAATCTGCAGCGTCCCTCGCATCTGGAGGGGCGTTATTGTATAATTTATTACAACATTTATTGTGTTGGGAAATAAATCAGGATTATTTTCGGGAGTCCTGTATTCTATTTTATCTATACTGAGAAAGGGCATATACTTCTTTACTTGTTTTATAATTTCACTATTTATTTGCGCATAAGTTACGCTGTCATTCATTTCGAATAAAAATCTTCTTAGGCCTACTCCAAAATCGGTCAACATCATCCGCTCTCCCGGATTGGTAAGAAGCAGATTTTTAAGATTTTGAGATGCAAGTGTAACGTAATCTTGTATCAGTTCATATCTGCTTGATTTCAACGGAAGCAGTGGTGCCAGTCCAGTACTCATGATAACTCCTCCTAATAATTATAAAAAAGATCTATTTTTTTAACAAACATTCGAGTTCTGACCGTCGGAAACATTAGCCTGAGAGTTTTCATCCGTGTCTGCTTCTGCTTCCTCGTTGTTCATTTGATCCAAAAGCATCAAAAGAATATAAATAATTCCGAAAGGTGTTGGGGGCATCATAAAGAGGCCCGAAATGGTTCCCGTAAAGTCTATGCCGTTCAAAGTCATACGTGGACCAAGAAGGGGCGCGTCCATCCCCTTAATGCCCCCAGGTATCTTATCAGAGGCCTGTGCATTTAAAGTGTTTAGACCACAGAAACCCAGCGCCAACAGGTCTTCTCCGGTGATTGCTTTAAGAATCGGCAGCATCGGAGATGCATCCGGCTGCGTGGATTCTGCGTAGTCAATTCCTGTGTCAATTATGCGAGTAACATTCCCAAAGAGTTCTCCGGTAATGTCCCGAATTATCTTTGAGATAGCGACGTGAGGATCAATAAGTTCTACAACTCCCTTCAGAATTTTAATAGGTGTTTCTCGAATGGCCTTAAGAATAAATTCACGAATATTCATATCGAGATTTGATTGTCCGTCAGACGCAAGCTCATTATTTAAGGCCGTCGCGGTGTCCTGATTTGCCAATGGTGTGGGGCGCTGTGTGCGCGAAACCATATTAAATAAATCTAGAATAACCTGTTTTGTAGTTTCAAAATCTTTTTCAATGCCGGGGAAAAAGAAGCTCGTAAGTCCCAAATTATACAAAACCGGTATCATCATCGCAAGTTCTGGATTAAAGGTTTGAGTAATAAAGCGCTGGTATTCTTGGTTATCTAGTATGCGACGGACATGTTTGTCTGGATTCGTCTTTCGAAAGCGCCGAATATTAGCAATCTTCGTCTCTGTGGATAAGGTCGCTTCGTCGTTAGGATTGTTCAGCTGAGCAGTACCCATGGAAGGAATTCCGGGGCCATTATTGTCAGAGGGAGGAGGCGAAGTATTGGCTATATCTGCTAACTGATTGGGATCAAACTCCCCAATCGCGCGGATGTCAACAGTAAGCATTTCCCCTAATATTTGTGGACCCTCGTTTTCGGCATCAAGATCAGACATTGCTGAATCTAAAATGGAATCCATCCCTACTGCGCGTCCCTGCAGCCTCAGCGCTGTTTGAATTACGTTGCGGGCGGCGCCAGGGCGGAACGACTGCACAAAGGGAGAATTACTCTGATCCCAGTCGGCGGCCTGATAGCTGGCGCCCCTGTACGAAGGAAAGTTAAAGATTAATTTATAGCCGCACTTAACATTTTCAAAACTTGGTCGGGGGCCATCCGTTAGTTCGATCATATCTATGAAGTCAACTGCTGTGGTCGTTCTAATAGGCATAGCTCCTGGCCCGGCTGAACCAAAAACATTTTGAATAGATAGTTTGTGTCGCGGGACCTCCATCACCGGTCGTTCACCGTGAGTTTCTACAAATTGTTCTATTGCCGCTTCTCGTAGAGCATCAGCAGTGTATGTTGAGGGGTCGGTGGGGACCGCCGCTAGCATCGTGGCATAGGCAGCATCGTATTCAGTCTGAACTGGTTCGAGCTCTCTTGCGTCCCAAGGGACTAATATTTCTGACGATGCCACATCATTCCAATTAGAGATGGCGTCCCAATAAACATATTTAACAAAAACCAATCTTCCGTCGGAGTGTTTCATTGGGGCATTTCTCTTACCATAAGGCGCGCCATATATTCCTAATATTTCTTTAATAAAGATTTCATCGAATGTTTTGCTGGCGCCGGCCGAACGAAGAACATTGTTGATAGAACCCATAGTTGTTACCGTTTGACCACAAGCCTGATACGTATGACCAAACCTTTCTTCTACTAGGAATCTTACTAATTTACTAAATTCCATTTTCTCCATATCAGCTTCTGGGGTCAAGTATGGGACGATATTCTTTTTATCGTAGGAATGGGCGATTCCTCCGGCCTCTATAACAGGCTCACGCGCGAGTTTGGTTTCAAAATGCTCATAAATATATTCTTTAACGGTTCCGCCGGCCAATCCTAGACGAGTAGTTAGCTCACTTGTCAGACTTGTTAAAATTAAATCAGTAAAAACTTTCTTCTCAAAGACTTCATCAAACCTAAATGCACTAAAAACAAAAATATTTTTAATTAAAATTTCGACAATACACACCTGTATCAGAAGTTGAAGTAATGCATACTTGAGGGCTGCTTCAACCAGTTCCTGAGGTGTGCCGTCATCGTTACACGACGATTGAAGAAATTCTTCTTTAACTTGGTTTAGGATTCCCCGCACATCAAGCAAATCTCCAACCTGTGATGGTTCACAATTAGTATTGTCTTTAAACAAGTTTAGCCGGTTGAGACCCACCATATCAAATATCCCATTACGTTGGATATAAGCAAAAGTACGTTTTATGATCCCGTTAAAAGCCGTAGGGTATACTTGCTTTTGAAGTTTATTTTGGAGATATTTTTTATTCGTGGAGTTCAGGGGCCCCAGAGACTCTAACTGTTTTTGGAGAGGATATGTAAAGTTAAATATATAGGGGTTAAAATCGCTCTCCGATCCATAGGAGGCCAAAAGGCCATCCGGAGAAGTGCCGCCCTTGGCCCAGTCAAAGAGCGGTGTAAATGAATCATCGGCCACATTAATATTAATCCACCCGTTTTTAACCCCGGGGAGCAGCTTGCTGGGATATCCCAGCCTGGCCGCGGGCCGGCGGCCTGAGGATATATCATTATTAGAATAGAATTCCAGCCTAATGGGGTCGACCTGCCGCGGCGATCCGCCTGGGTTGATGGGCGATAAGAACTGATATTGCATTCTAAGGCGGCCGTATCGTTTGGTAGTGCGGTCTAATAACATCTTAGAATAATATGTTCTTTTGCCCCCTGGCGAGTTAGTAGTTGTAAGCCATACGTCCGGCACCGTTCCTTGAATATTTTCATAGCTAGGGGGGCCCTGATGTGCCATGGCGCGAAAGTGATTATAAAACTGGGTTGGAAAAACATATGTCACATAGGGAACGTTGACTCCTCCCGATTCGATGTTATCTTTTAGGTTTCCAACGCTGGCTTCAAGTTGGCCTAGTTCGCCTTTGGACGCTTTCAGCGCATCTTGCAAAATATTATTTAAAATAGGCAAAGCTTCGATAAACTCATCAATAGTCGTCCCAAATTTACTCATATCAATATCGGGACATATCGCCGGGTCGATCTTAAAATCTGGGTCTTGTAGTTTTTCAAAAATGGTAGTTAGAATAGTTAAAAAGGCCGTATCTATCTCGGGTGGATCCGGCAGAGCGTTAGTGTGGGTCAGGGCTGCAATAACGGCCGGGTTTGGATTAGCATCAACCTGAGGCTCCAAAATCGTTGTTCGGGTCGCTTCGATAGAGTATGTAAACTGCATCCTTACATTCTCGATTAGTGTATCAAAAAGTTGGGGAATGATTCGGCTTACAATAGGGTTTGGAACAAACTTATCGTTTTCCGGACATAAAAAGTCAATAGGCGGAATCTCTACTGGTACACCATCGTTTAGGTAGTCGGCCAATTTTTGAATAGATGCCTGATCTGCCAAAGTTGCTTTATCGGCCTCCTTCAAGCAGAAATTTTCAATACTAGCTCGCACATCTTGATCGATGTATTCATTACATACTCGACTGATGTCGCACAGCTGGCTCATACTGTTGAAAAGTGACAAAATTTGATTGCGACTCTGCATTTTCTTAATGATCTCGTCGGAATAACTCTTATTGAACACAGCTATCTTTCGAATCGTTTCGTCGGTTACATCAGCCGGAGACATGTATAAACGACAAATTTCTAGAGGACTGAGTACTCCCGAGACAGCACTTATATAATTAAAGCCCCTGTCCTGATCTAAACCATGTTTCCGAAAGGCATCATCTATCAGGTCTTGCATATTAGGAAGATTAATCGGCTCTACCGTATTATCTTTCATTGCATCCGCTGCATCTAGAGCCCCAATGTCCCGGTCGGCCAAGTTATCGCAATTATGCTTGATTAGTTCGCAGATCCCCTTGATTATATCAAAAGCAACCTCGGCCAAGGTCTGTAGAACTATATCCAGAATTTGCTGCCAAAGGGGCGGGTCACCCGTAATATTAAAAATTGCCGGGAGTTTGGGCCAATCGGGAATAACAATTAAGGGAGGCGGGATAGTAGGCTTTTCATAATCTTCAATAAACTCGGCGATACTAAATCCAAAATCAATCGCATGATTAATTCTAGCTAACGAAAAACTTGAGCCCATTGTTAAACAAATGAGGGCTTCATTAATCAAATCCGCGATGCCCAGCATCTCCAGCACCTTGTTGACTATTTCTAACACGTCGCGGGCTTCGCTAGCGGGGCCACCTTCTGCTCTATCGGCGCTAAGTTTTTCCTCGGCATCCTCAAGCTTGCCTCGCCAATGGGTTATCTCTTCTTCGGTTCCGGTTTCTTCTGCAATCTCCAACTCCAGCTGTGCATCGCGCTTCTCTTCTAATAGGGCCGTGCGTTCCTCTGCCGCGGCGTTCACCCCCTTCGCTTCCTCAACTAATTTAATAACCTCATCTATCATATCCTTTAGGGGGAAGGTGGCTGAAAATTTTTCCTGTGCAGCTGAATTATACATTTGTGCTAGCATCTTTGGATCCTGCATCGCCTGCTGCATCTGAGCGGCTTGGGGAGACGTCATAAAAGTAGAGATACCTTCCACTAGCTTCGATGGATTCAGAACATCCAGAGGATGCGAGGTACCTTTAAACACCATGTGATACTGATGGGGGTCGATCCCGGGCGGTACCGGGGCCGCTAAATCTAATGGTAGGTCCGCCAATTCGGCGTCGGCTTTGACTTTTGCTAGCTCCGGATTTGCTGCTATTTCTTCCGGTGTTGCGTATAGAACTCCGGGGGGCCTCAGAAGGGGGCCATATGTCCTATGAATGAACCCTAGCAGATTCGTTAGGCCTCGGCCGGAGCGGCCATCGGCTCCCCTTTCTATAACTTTGTCCACAATTTCTTGTGCGCGGAGCAACGTAATCATTACCCACTCATCATTTAGTGCCGGATTGTGTTTGACTAAAGAGAAATAGCCAATTTTAAGGGGTCGCGGCATAACTCCCGGGCCTGCACTATAAGTTATGGATTGAACTTTGTACTTGTCGGTGACATCAATGGATAGATGATCATTTGTGCTAAATGGATTTAGATCTATACCAGATAAATTCATATCGCGGCGCGCCATATTGGTTAACAAGCTTATTAGACCAGTTACATCTTCTTTAACCGCACTCAGATCAAGCGGAATTCTAAGTGGTGCGGGGAATCTCTGGATATCAGTATGGTAGGCTGTCAATATCTCCCGTAGGTTAGCCGAGGTTTGGGGGGCTAGGCCCAGATTGAAGCTACCGTCGTCGAAGTGGCCGACACTCTTCGTGAGGAGTTCTTGTTGAGCGGTGAAAAATTCTAAGGCTATTGGGAATGGAGGAAAGCCCGAACTATAAGAAGGCAATTCTCTTTCTTCATAGGGAGGAGGAGGGCAGTCCTGGTCGCCCTTGACGCGAGATTTTAATTCATCTAAAACGCGCTCCTTGGTCTCCGCGTCGGCATCATAAACATATAATCCCAGACGAACGTCTTTAAAATTTATAGAGCCCGCGGTTGATTCATATAAATACTTGGGCGCAGTGGCGGCCGATTTAGGATCTGACTTGATCTGCTTAATGCTAGCTTTTATCTGTGTGCGCAAGGTAGCATAGGTATCTCGATAGCCGCCATCAGGGAGCGTGATGCCGAGGCGCTTTGCGTCTCCGCCATAAATATAAGGATAAAACTCTGGTAAATAAAACTCAATAAAGGCATCAGCGGCTTTGTGATCAAGGAGTTCTGGGTCTAGCAGATCAGTGGAGCCTTCCGGAAGGGCTGCCGGTTGTACGATGACCGCATACACCCCCTTTTTTGGATTATACCATGGTATATTCGGAGGAAATTTTTGAAATATATTTAAGCTGTCAAAATCAATAGTCATATCTAATTCAAATTATTGTACTTACTCAAAATATAGCGCTTTCCTTTAAGCCCACCGGGGTTTTGAAGATATTTCGTACTAAGGGCAGCTCCCTGCTCTTTCCCTTTTTTGCCATTCATATTATCTAGCGCCATGAGAGGAACTTCCACGTTTAAGGCGGAGTGAATAATGCACTCTGCTGTTTTCTGAGCAACGGAAATTGACGGAGCTGACGGGAGGCCGTAAAAAGAGGTGTTATGAACATGAAAAGCCAACGAAAGGTTGATTTGTCGTTGATAGTCCAATGCTGTAGTAAGCCGAGTCGATAAAGTAGCAATATTCGCCATCATTGCTATCAAGCAGGCTTTCAAATTGTCCCCCTTAACCATCGGCTGCATATCACTAGAGTCGTTCATCCCGATTAGGTCAATTCCATATTGTTTCGTGCTGCCGGCGCCTTGTTTGCCTCCCTGAGAATTTTTCTTGTCAGTACGAGTAACGAACTTAATGTTCTCGCGCGCTACGAAGCGTAAAGTATCGGCCTTTAATACAATAGTGGAGCGCGGTGTTGCGCGCGTAACTTTTCCGACTGTACCAGCCGGAAGATCAAAATAGTGTACTCCATCGACACCAGCCTTTTGGCTTATGTATATCCGGGCTGCATCTTTTGTAAAGTTGGGGTCACAAACAACTTCTGTTACGCCGTCTAGTCCAACCTTTTCGTGTGACTTCGCCTCCTTTCCTAGGCGCCCCGCAACGATATCAACAGAGGAACATCGGATGTGGCCTTTGCCGCCAAATCCAGATGGCGGCTTGTGAGTCCGGTCATATCCCAGAACAATCCATGAATTGCCATTGCTCATAACCATTTCATCTTGTGTGGAATTATACTTAGGACAATCATAAACCTGACGGCCCATTCCCATTATCCCTGTCACTCGGGCTTTGCCCTCAGGAGGCAAGCTTAAATATTTTTCAAGTTCTGGTTCCGGAAGTACCTCTTCAATTTCATTAATACCGTCTGCCATATTTTATCCTTACGCTTTCACATCCTTGAGCGGTCCATCAAGAAGTCTTTGTGCCCACTTTTTGTACGAAGCTGATACAAAGTGAACGGGAGTTGTCTCTTCTTTATGTTGTAAATCTTGTGTTAGTGGTTTCATATTATACCATGGTATTCCGGCCGACGTTAAATACTCCTGCTGATAGGCTGCGATTACTTCTCTCTTTTTCTGATATGAAGGTTTTCCGGAGAAGGAAGGACCAAACCATATTAACTGCGCACCCAAATCTTTGACCGTCTTTACCCACAAGGCAAGCTGTTCTTGATAAACCGCCTTCTTGCTTGATGACGAATATGAATTTGAGTCATTACCTCCTAGTTCTACTATAACTAGTCCTGGACGAAAACTCTTCATATACGAAACCAAATGACCGTTCTCCTTATTCACCCCAAAGTAGTCCGCTTTAGAGCCGGCGGATGTTGCTTCTGGGCCGGAGGATCCTCCCTTGGCTTTCATACCAGATAAAACTCCTTGACCATACTTCGCCAGAAGCTTTACATCGATGCCCCTTTCTTTTAGCTTTGCTTTGATGGTCCTAGTTAAATAAGTGTTGTCCGATTGGCTGTCGCCGAGCCACAGTACACGATTGGTTTTAACTTCTGGAAGAGGGGAGGGCCACGATGGAAGATTTGTTGGGATCGGGCTGGGCGTCTGCCCTCCGCCCCCGGAACCGCCAAGTATTGTGGGCGCGCCATGGGTTCCCAACACAAATTGGTTCCCGGGGGGATCCGGGAATATCGTGCTTATGTCGAAGATCTTTTCTCCTACCCGAACAATGCTTGCTCCCTTTAATTTGGGAAGAGCCGGCGCGCGCACAATTACAAAGGCGCCGGGGGGAATGGCGCCCTGAAAATCACTTACCGAAATAGAGACTGCCAATCCCCCGGCAGGGGAAAGGGTTGCAACACGTTTTTGAAACTTTTCGGGAGACTCAAAGTCTGCACTTGTTAAATTAGATTGTATGCAGGGGGCCCATACTTTATAAGTGAAATTAAAAGCAGTAAAATGTGTGCGTCCGGATTTTTCATAACGTGCTTTATCAGCCGCTGAACTCAGCTGAGGGTAAGTTTTTGCTTCATAGGCAACTACAATGCCGGGAATATGATCTGGATATTTTAAAATCGACGAATATTTACTCTTATTCGTCGCCCAGAGGGCCATTGCGGAGGAGGCGGTAGTGGTCCGGGACGAAAATGTGGCGCCGCCGGATCCTTCCCAATCGCCGGTAAACAAAAAGCTGCAATCAACATCTTTAACGGTAAAGGCCATTAGGAATGGTAGCCCTTCTTTTTAAGAAGTTCAACAGCGGCGGAGTCAGCTAGGACAAGTGCGCGGGCTTGTTTCAGAATGTCAACTGTCTCTTGCGGCTTGTGTCCAAGAGGTTTTGAAGAGTTCGCGCCGCCCTTGCAATATGCTCCATAACCTCGCTGGCAGCCATTGCGTTTTCGCTCATATTGAAGCGGAATCGAGGCCCATTCTAGAGCGGCCTCCTGTGCGGCTCGTCCAACATTACTGTGAATTCCTACAAGGAATTTTCCTAGTTCTTTACGTTTCATTAATAATAGATAAACTCCCAAAGTTTCTTGTACGTCGGGCGAAAATTTCAAAGATTTAGAAGTTTTTGTATCTCTAATAGCTCCATCAAAAGTATCGGGGATAAATTGAGATTTTCCAACCGCTAACAAGCCCGGATTGCCAGGGGGGGAAGACATTGGGCGATGTCCTTGCAAAACGTGGCCCGCGTTGGAGCCTTTCTTCATATAAGATCGCAGCATCTTGATTGTCATCTCGGTAATATTTTTTCCTTTGGCCGGACCGCCTAAAATATAAGTAGAACTACGCTTAGTATCACCAGCGACGCCTCGATTAACAGAAGTATATTTTCCTTCATGTGCACCAATCCAGTCTAGCAATGGCTGCAGCGGCTTTCTTAAAATTTTTAGTTCATTAAAAGTAAATTTAAGCCGGGCAGGCGATTTTGGTATATTATCGTTACATAGGCCTTCCCGTCCTTGAGGGGTGCACCCTGAGGGCGCTGGTCCGACGCCCGGGGCGGGGGCCCCTCCGCCAGATGACTGAGTATATCCTCCTACGGTCCCCCCCGCGCCCATCACAAATTTATTACCGGGTGGGTCAGGAAACTGTATACTAATATCAAATATTTTATCCCCAACATACATTATCTGTCCGGTCTTAACCTCACCCAGATTGCTAAATTTAACTGTTACAAAAGTACCCGGGGGAATAGCACCCTGAAAATCACTAACGTCAATAGATACGGGATAGCCGCCGGCTGGGGACATCCCGGCTACTTTTTTTTGAAATTTCTTTGGGTCGAGTGCGAAATCTTCCACTGTTAAATCTGCATAGATACAGGGAAGCCACACTTTATAAGTAAAATTAAAAGCAGTAAAGTGAGTACGTCCGGATTCCTCGTAGCGCGCCTTTTGTACAGCAGATTTTAACTCAGGGTGGGTCTTTGCTTCGTATCCTACAACAAGGCCGGGCTGGGGATTTTGTAACTTGAGCTGCACTTCCCAAGCTTCGCTATTAAGCATCTTCATCCTATAGGCATCGCTATTTCTAAGCGTGCGGCGATCCGCGACGGGGCCCGGGGGAAGAAGGTCCTCTTGTTCAAGTCCCGAAAAAAACAGGGCCGGATTCTTAATCTCTTTGATTTCGAACGCCATCAGCTCTCCTCGGGCTTATTCAGTAAATCGAATATTTGTTCCTTGTCATCGCTAGTTAGACCAAACTGCGTTGTCTTTTGCTTTTGTAGCAAGCTCGCTAATTTGACCAGTTGCTCATTAGAGCGCTGTAGATTTTCCACATACTTGGCGGCGATCGATCCCAATTCGCGGCGCGCGGAGTCAGACATTTTCATATCCTGGATAGCATCCATAAGAAGAGACTTGGCCATTGCGCGATCTTCGCGGATATTGGTGGTTGTTTCTTCTATATAATCATCTAGATTTAGATTGCGCCGCTTTCCCATTTTTCCTTAAAAGTCCTATATCGTTTTCTTAGCTTATTGAGATTATTAACGACTTGTTTGGTGTTGAGTCCTGTTATCTCTCTTAAGTATAGATAAATAGCTTTTTTGTTAAAAATTTCGATTGTGTCAGCAGAATCCATTAATATACGAACAGCCATTAAAACCTTTTTTTCATTTTCTTTGAGCATAAATGAATCCCACGTTTTCATCTCCGAATTAAAAGAAACCCAGAATTCAACGTCTTCTCGCCGGGTTTCATAACTGGGCTCAGTAGATATTAGGTCATTATCCAGCTGATTGACCACATCTTCCAAATAGACTTCTGTGCGATTCTGTTTTTGAACTTTTTTAACTTTATGAATGAACCAGTTTTTAGTTACTACAGAAAAGTAGGAAAAAGCCTTAGACCCTTTGGTGGGATCATATTTATTGAGGATCGTTGTGAGCCAAATTTTACACTCATCTTTTAAAGAATCTATATTTGGCAAACTTGTAAATCGATACGTATAAATGATTTTATCGACCATTTGATCAAATGCCGGCTGAATATACTCTATGTATAATTTAGTTCGAAGTTCACGGTCTTCGGTGTTGGCGTACTTAACTATCGCATTTTCATGGACCTTCGTGAAATAATGGTTCTTCGTGCTTTTCTTCCGCCGCGGTTTCGATCTCATTTAATTCTTCCTCTATTTCTTCATCGAGGGTATATTCAAACGTGTCTCTAAATCTTTCTACCTCTTCAAGTACTACTTTGCTTTTTTGAATTAGTTCCTGTATTATTGGCTCGCCATAAAACATATCCATATTATATAGAGATTTAGTGAACACTTCAAAAGATCTAAAAGTTAAGTATAAATCCGATAAAGCTTCAGAAATAAATAGAAATTTACGTAGTATCTTCACCAGATACCAGACTAAAAATATATTTAAGATTGTTGATACAGTTGCTATTATTACCAAGGGTGTCATCTCTCTTCGTCTAAATCCTCTTTTTGCTGTTTGAGTTCCCCGCGCGCATTTTTAATGAAGTCTTCAGTGACGCGCCCGACTTCTTTTTTAATTATTTTTGGTGACCCGGTGGTTCTAAATAAAGTTAGTTTCTTGGTGAGTTCTCCTTCCACTAAACACTCCGGACACTTAGTTGCGTTTTCGGTTGATAAATGCTGTAGAACAACATTGCTGCTACACGAGCTACAGTAATATTCATACCGTGGCAACCCTATTCCTCCAAGGATTCAGCGAAATCTTCTAAAACAGTATTTTCTAAACTTACGACTGGGGGGTTTGTGATTACCAGTGCACTATGGCTTGGATCCTCAGGATCAACTTGAAAATTCATTTCTGTTAGAAGAGGTACAATATCAGTTTGTTCCAATAATGACTTCTGAAGAGCTAGCATCAATGCTCCTAGAGCTTGGTTGCTAAGTTTCATCTCTTCTTTGTTTCTAGAGTTGTGAGCCGTGTGTCAATGTCTTTTAGATGACCTTCCATGTCGCGCGAGAGGCTTCTAAATGCGACTCGCAACATCTGGTCGATCACCTCCCTCACCTCTTGTTCTGTAAGTGGCGAGTCTAGTCCACTCGATCTTTTTGATGATTTTTTCATTTTGGTACCTCCGTATTTTTGACCAACTTGTAGTCAGCATCATACATCATTTCTGCCAACTGTTTAAAATTTATTTTAGGCTTCCATCCCAAATTTTCTTGTGCTTTTGTGGGGTTTCCCAATAAATAAGGGACTTCGTGAGGCCTAAACAATCTAGAATCTATCTTAACATACTTTTCAACATCGTTTAAACCCGCATATTCAAACACATACTTTAAAAACTCACGTACCGTATATGACTTGCCAGTAGCAATCACATAGTCGTCTGGTTTTTTTTGTTGCATCATTAACCACATTGCCTTCACATAGTCGCCGGCGAAGCCCCAATCGCGTTTAGCGTCGAGATTGCCTAAAAATAATTCTTCTTGAAGCCCCAGCTTTATGCGGGCGGCCGCTATAGTAATTTTTCGTGTCACGAATGTTTCACCTCGCCGTGGGGATTCATGATTAAATAAGATACCACTAGATGCATGCAGTCCGTAACTTTCCCTATAGTTCCTCATAAGATTGTGTGAAAAAACTTTAGCGCATGCGTACGGGGAAGCGGGACGCAGTCTGGATTCTTCATCAAATGGAATATTTAAGTTGTCTCCGAACATCTCCGAAGACGAAGCTTGATAAAATTTAGCCGTCGGACATAATTCTTTATATGCATTCATTAGTCGTAGCGTCCCCATAACAATAGAATCTACAGTTTCCTCAGGGACACTAAAGGAGACTCGAACGTGAGACTGGGCTGCTAAGTTGTAGATCTCATCGGGCTGGTATTTGTTTAGCAACTTCCAAAAACAACCAGCGTCGTGAAGGCTGCCGTACTCTAATATCAAATTAGGATGAGTAAAAATTGTGTCAATACGATCGGTAGTAATAAGTGATGTGCGCCTTTTAACACCAACTACCCTATACCCCTTAGAAAGAAGTAACTCAGCCAAATAAGAGCCGTCTTGACCGGTGATTCCAGTAATTAATGCTGTTTTCATTATAAATTCCTTTTTAGAAGGGCCTGTACCAATTATAAGTCTGTGCAACACCTTTGTCAAATGGTGTGAAGGTGTAGGGGCCAATAGTCTTCTTTAACAACTCATTTGCTCCGTCTTTACGATGTTGCCCCTCTAGTTTCTTATTATAAACAATGTTTATATCAATGTTTAAGTGTGAGATCAAAATTTTTGCCATCTCATTAATACTTAAATTCTCATTGGGAGCTACGATAATAGGTTCTGGCCCGTGATGGTTCTGGACGAGAAGAGGAATTATCTCGCAGAGATCATCCACATAAAGCTGCTGGCGCAATGGTTCGCCGGTGCCCCACAAAGATAAGGTGTCACCATCTTTAAGGTTGGCTAGCTTTGTAATAAGGGCGGCTATAAAGTGCGAATTTTCACTATCGAAATGATCATCGGGCCCATACACGTTGGAGGGACTAAAAGTAGAATAGTTAACTCCATACTGCTTTCGGTACGACAAAACTAATGCATGCAAGAGGCGCTTTGAATAACCGTAGGAAAAATTTGTCTCCGCACAGGGGCCGCTAAAAATGTTTTCCTCAGTAAACGGATAGTGATCTACTACATCGGGAAAGGCACATGTACTGATGGCTGCTAGGACCCGGTGAACGCCGGCCTCGTAGGCAGCCCTCAGTACGTTGATATTCATTAATACATTCTGCTCAAAAAATTCTACTTGATTAGAATTGTTATCTTTAATGCCGCCCACCCGGGCGGCTAAGTGTACCACTGTGTTGGGTCTAATATCCTTAAACATCTGTTTGGTGGCTGCGGGGTCTAATAAATTATAATCTTTGGAAGAAGTATACACCCAATCCGGTTGTTGAAGCCTTAGGCGCCTCGCAATAAATCCGGAACCTCCCGTTACAAGTGTTGTCATTTATCACCAAATGAAATTGTTTTTATAAAATTCCACAATTTTAGGAATCTCTTCATCAAAATTTTTCTTAGGAGCCCAGCCTAGGGCTCTTAGCTTAGTATCGTCTAAAGCATATCGTACATCCTGGCCCGGGCGGTGACACGATAAATCCAAATATTTCTCCCAATCGTTATCGGTTCCATAAAAGGCCCCAATTGTTTTTCGAATCGTTTCTTTGTTTGTTTGTTCAAATCCGCCTGCAACATTATAGATTTGGTTAGTTTGACCGCTCTCTATAATCGTCATTACGGCTGCAGCGGTATCATCAGCATGAAGCCAGTTTCTTATCGGCGTCCCATTATTATGTAGGCGAATTTTCTTCTCCCTAAGGAGATTCTTGATTGCCAAAGGAATAAGCTTTTCAGGATATTGACCAATTCCATAATTATTGGTGGGTCGAAGGATAAGGTAGTCGATGCCATAGGTTCGGGCCCACGCGTGAATCAGCATATCGCCAGCAGCCTTTGCCGCAGAATAGGGATTGCTTGGCTTAAGAAGGTCTTTTTCGGTGTGGGTACCACTAACTATATCCCCATACACCTCATCGGTGCTTATATGAAAAAATGTAGGGCGCTCATTACAATTAATTGGTTTAAACCTCACCAAATCTAACAAATTTCTTACAGCAATAATGTTGCTACTAATAAACTCGTCACTATTAATAATACTATTTCCCACGTGGGATTCGGCCGCAAAATTTATAAGATAATCGCAATCATATAAGCGATCTAAATCTTTAATATCTTTTTGTTCGAACTCAAAATTAGGATATTCTCGAAATTCATCTAATAGGCTGGGATTGGCCGCATATGTCATCTTATCAACTCCGCGGACCTTCCACCCGAGATCTAAGGCTTTCCGTACCACATAGGAGGCCATAAACCCCAGACATCCCGTGATGTAAACTATTTTCACATTAGCACCCGAAAGTTGAAAAATTCTTTTACACACTTCTCGATATAATCAAGTTTTTCATCGGTAAGTCCGTAATAGGTTCCCAAAAAGAAACTATCTTGAGTTACTTTGGCAGCCACCGGGAAGGTTTCTTCTAGAACCCCATATGGCTCCGCCAAATGGATGTAGCCCGGGTGTGCCAACACAAGACCTGTGAAATATGACCTGGTCTGTATTTTTTTGCTTTCCATAAAATCAACAAAATCCTGTCTCCCAATTGAAGATCCATCGCGGACTGTCAGTAAAAACCCGAACCAGCAAGGATCTGCCTTATGGGTAGGCTCTGGAAGGTGAAAGTAGGTCTCGTACGGAGCAAAAATTTCCTTAAGCCTATTGAAGTTCTTTCGGCGCGCCGAGTCTAGCATCGGCAATTTCTTAATCTGTTCTAGACCCATTGCTGCTGCAAGATCCAACGGCTTTAAATTATAACCAATTTCATCAAAAACATATCGATGATCAAAAGTAGTGGTCTTCATTCCTGGAAGCCATTGTTGAAACCTATTACCACAAGCGGTTCCGCTAGTTACCGAGCCCGGCTTGGCCGTATTACAGTAGCAGGCTCGTCCCCAGTCACGATAACTAGCGAGAACCATTCGTTTGACAGTGCTGTCGGTGGCTACAAAGCCACCCTCGCCCATCGTCATGTGGTGTGCTGGAAAGAATGAGCACGTTGAGATCGTCCCAAAAGAGCCTAGCTTCTTTCCATCGTAGTAGGAGCCTAAGGCATCGCAAGCGTCCTCAACAAAAATTAGATTGTATTTCTTAACTAAAAACATTAAGCGGTCCATATCGGGAGGGTTTCCCAATACGTGCGCAAACATAATACCTTGAATTTCTGGGTCTGCTTCTAGGGCAGCTTCCACTTGATCCAGGTCTAAATTTAAGTCCGGTAACGTTACGTCAACAAACACCGGAACAAATCCATTTTGGATAAGAGGGTTAATAGTAGTAGGAAAGCAAACAACGGGAGTGATGAATTTAGCTCCCTCTTTAAGATTAAACCATTTCCGAGACTTAAGAGCGCTGACCGCCAGTAAATTTGCGGAGGATCCCGAATTCGTTAGTATGCCTGCTTTCTTTCCCAGATGTTCAGCAAACTGAAGCTCGAATTGGCGGCCGTTCTGGCCGAAAATTAACCACTCACCCAATAAACTATCAATAGCGGCCACATACTCTTTGTCATCAAAGATGGGGCCCGAATATGAAACCCAATCCTCCCCGGCGGTCCACTCTTCACTCTCTCGTTTTTCAATGATATATTCTTTAACCAGATCAAGAATCTGTTGTCTTTTTTGGTTCATTCTTTATTCTTTCTGGGAGCCCTTAATTTCCAAATCTTCAATGGCTGCTTTAATAGCTTCTTCGGCTAACACAGAACAATGAATTTTAACGGGAGGAAGAGACAACTCCTCTACAATCTGCATATTATTAATTTCAGCAGCTTCTTTTAGGGTCTTGCCCTTGAGCCACTCGGTAGCCAAAGAAGATGCGGCGATGGCTGACCCGCATCCAAAAGTCTTAAACTTTGTGTCACAAATACAGCTCTTATCATCTACTTTAATCTGAAGTTTCATGACATCGCCACATTCTGGCGCGCCGACGATGCCCGTCCCCACCCTACTGTCGTTCTTATCCAGAGACCCGACATTTCGCGGGTTATCAAAATGATCAATTACTTTTTTAGTATACGCCATAATATTTTCTCCTAAGAAAACGAAGACCCACAGCCACAAGTAGTATTTGCATTAGGATTGTTAAAACTAAATCCTTGCTGTTGTAATGTCACCACATAGTCTACTGTTGTATCGTTTAAAATAAATGAACTGTGAGGATCTACATAAACCTTTACGTTACCATATTCTATAAGAATATCCTCCTCGTCGAATTCGTCTTCTATGCTCAGCGAATATGACATTCCAGAGCAGCCGCCGCCCTTTACAGCGACCCTTATCACGTCACCCTCTTCTAGGGCGCCCCTAAGATGAGTCACGGCTGCTTCTGTGAATGTAACCATTTATCTTATGCTCCGGTGTCGTCGACAAAGTTGTGATCTTTCATTTTCTTCCCACGCAGGGTGATTAGCGGAGCGTTCTTCCAGGTGTCTACTTCTAGACCGCGACCACTTCCTAATTGTACATCACCCATGTTACCTTTGTCAAGGAAATCATCGTCAGTAAATACGCGGTCATATCTTACCGGCACCTCGTTGTCTCCATAGGTCTGAGATATAACGTTCTTAATGAATCCTTTGTCAACCCCACAAATGCAAGGCATATTCTTCTTTGGATCAAACCACTTAATGTTAAGGCCGCGGTTGATAATATCTGCCAAAGGCTCCTCGAAGAAATTTCCGAGAGATACGTGCTGGTAAGGGCACGGCATAACATCTCCATAACGAGAGATTGGAACCATTCTCTTCACAGCAATGCATCCGATATCTCGGCCATACGAGGGAGTCATATGAGTAAAGATATCGTACTCTTCCTCAAATTTCTGGAGTATCTTTCCTTCCTTCTCGGTCATCATCGCGTCGGTCTGTCCTTCATAGGCGCCGACCGGTTTTGCGTAGACAATGTAGGTCCCCACCTCCTTTTCTTTTGCAAAGTCTAAAAACTTTACCCATTCATCTGTATAAATACGGTCTTTCCAGATTACAGTAGAAAGAATAATGTGAAGGCCTGCTTCCTTGCAGGCGTCGATTGCGCGCATTGCATTCCGAAAAGCGCCGGGTTTTCGTCTAAATGTATCGTGGGCTTCCGCTGTGATCCCATCTAGACTAAGTTGAACTTTGTCTAGCCCAATCTTTTTGAGATGAACCGCTTTCTTATAATCTAGGTTCCATCCGTTTGAATCGCTAACAAGATAAAACTTTGACGGGTCAATAGCCTCAATAAGTTCATCGAACTCTTTCATGATAAGAGGCTCGCCGCCAGTAATAACAAAGTTTGCGAGACCCATCTCATCAGCCTGTCGTGACAATTCACGTACGTCATCTAGTTCAAACTTGCGCCGGCCGGAGGCGGCCTCCCAAGCTTTAGGAACATAGAACTTATCAATGCAGCAATGCTCGCAATCCATATTGCACAGATAGTCATATTGAAACTGAATAATCGCGATGCTTTCGCCGTTGGCGATCTTTTCTGGGTATTTTGCCATCTTTTCGTACACTGCTGGCTTATACCCCCTTAGCCAGTGTTGGCGATCTTTTTCGTCCTTAATAGTGGTGTTCCTCATGTCGAAGGCGACAGCCTCGTCTAAAGGGTTGCCCTCTAGGGGGGATTGAAACATCTTCATATGTGAATTAGCCATTGTCGTTCTCCTTAATTCTTACGCCGCCGCGAAAGCCGCGGTCATATTTGGTGCCGTCGCCTGGACCAGAGCCTTCTATTACCTTCACCTTGCTGATCGGAATGAACCAGATCTTTCCGGTGGGATCGGCAGCACGGTACTGAGGATTAATTCGGCCGCGGATGTCGTCTATAAATACTTCGTCGCCCTCGTTAAGAACGGCGGTTGTACCATTTTTTCCTGGACTATTGTGTGACCCTACCATAACTCCTACGTGGTCAATGATTTTATCCCACTTCTTCCAGTTAATCTTGTGCCACACTTCACCTGTTACATCTGATACAAATTCTTGATTCTTCTTTGCCATTATCTAGGTTCCTAATAAATCTACAATGAGGCTGTTGGGTGGATAAGGACGTGCACGAAAATCTTCTCGTACACCGACTTCAGGCCCACCGATAAAACGAGTTTCGTGCTCTTCTTTCAAAGACAAGATATGTGAGTTGAGAATACTCGACATCGAACGATCAGTTTTCTTAGAGTATTCTTTAAACCAAGACATTGCTTCTTCGTTCAATGTAAAGGTATATGGTTTTCGCTTGCTCATATTTACTCCCTATGTATATCATACATATGTTTGCTTCCACGTCTAAGTATACACTAGTTTCCCTAAAAGCACAAAATAAAAATTATTTATTTTACAGAAGTCTGCTCCAACGAATTATCAATAGGCTTTTCTCGCCATTCTGCTGCCGTGGGGCTCTTAGTCTCGCCGACACAAGGATGCTGCGTGAGTGCTCCGGAGTCGCCTAAGGCGCGTCCATAGACCGGATCAACGCTGCTCGCAGGACCATCACCTTCAAAGTGTTTAACATCCTTGCAAAGCTCAACCACTTTCGGGAACATATGACCATATTTTGTAAGATGTTCTACTGCGCGCGTATTAGTGGCCACCATTTCTTTAATTTTTTGAGTATGAAGTTCGGCTGCCTCCACATTACCGCGGGCTAGCTCGACTCTGCGCAGGCCATCCCACGCATAAATTTGAAATGGATACAGATTGGCAACCCCCTCAAAGAGATGATAAGCATTGTCATAAGCGCCGCATTCTAAATCCCAATTGTGTACGAAATTAGTATCAAGATTGGCTATATACCTGAATTCATTCATCCCCTCCTTAGAAATCCACGGAGAATCAAAATATCGATGATTAGTCAGAGTTTGCATCCAGGCATAAGGACCGTCTTCGATACATCCCGCCTCGACGAACTGATCGTACATTGTGGTTCCCACAATGGGTGTGGCAACATGATACTGAGCCCAATTTGGGTGCAAGTAATCTCGTACCAGGTCTACTGTCTGTTGCATCAATTCTTGTGTTTCCTCCGGGAATCCTAAGATAATATTAATAGTAACAATAAGCCCCCTGGATTGAGCATAGCGAATTAAACGCTCGGCTTTCTCAAGCTTCACGTTCTTTCGGATCTTTTTCTGCATCTCTTTTGTTCCTGCCTCTACGGCAAAGGAAATTGTTTTAATACCCGTATAATCCATCACTGCATCAATTATCTCTTCAGTGGTGGTATTAACATAAAAAGTTTGAGTAAAGGATATGCGCAGATCTTCGATATCGGTACTTTTCATTGCACTTAAAAGTTCATGAGTTCTCTTCGGAGTTAACAAGGGAAGGTCATCATAGATATGAAAATGATTAACCCCATACTCTTTGTTTAAGATATTCATTTCTTCCACTACGCTTTCGGGCGCTCTGAACCGCATCTTGCGGCCGTGAATGGTCCAGGCCGCACAAAACGTGCAATGGAAGGGGCAACCCCGAGACGTAAATAAGGAGGCGTCATACGATTGCTTGCTATCTACATTAAGCTCGTCCCAAAATAAATGAGATCCTGCGGATTCTTCGCCAGTGTAGGCACGCAAATTTATGATATCCCAATCAGGAAGAGGAATTTCATCCACATCAAGATCGAGGAATGGAATAACCAGAGCTTTCCCGGCTTCGGTGAATGCTATTTTTTCCTTATAGTAGACTCCGGGTATATCGACGTTTGTATAACCCTGTTCGAGCGCTGAGAGCAGTTGAGCAAAAGCATTTTCAGCTTGGCCAGCAATCGCATAATCAACAAGGCCATCATGATTGGCTAATAAATGTTTAATAGTGTTCGAGGCATGCATACCCCCCACTATCAACGTTGCATTTGGCCACTCTTCTTTAAACACTCTTATGGAGTAATCAAAGAATTCCCAGGAGGTAGACATAGATAAAGAAAAAGCCAATATATCAGGATCTTTTCCTTTGTTTGCTTTTTTAGCCTCTGTAATCAAAGTCTTGTTAAAATTATTCCTAAATTCATCCGGGTCGATAACGAGGTAATCCACACAAGATATCTCTCCCTTGTGCCCCAACTCCTTAAGAGTAGCCGAAAGGTATAAAATCCCAAAAGGAAATGCTCGAATCTGTCTACTTGTGGTGCCCTCTATCAAATCCTTCAAAGGTAAGGTAGGGGGATTTATAAACAAAATATTTTGGTGGGTATCCAGGCTCGAATCGGCATCGGACTTTTTAGTTAAATTTACTGTTTGCATTATTTATTTCTTTCTAGACCATAGTCTCGTAAAATGGCTACATGTATTCGAGGATCAAAACCGCTTCGAACTTTGCGCGCTACAGAATCAGAGTAACTAGCTGCCATTATTATAATAGCATCGACGGGCTCAACATTTAAAGTATCCGGAGGAAAGATAGGAATGTGGGTGGCTGGTGTGTACTTGCCCTGTTTGAATGGGGCAGAGTCGACAACGTACTCAACTTTGTCCTCAAGATCGAGAAGGGATAAGACTGCTAGCGCCTGGTGGCCGGCACCCCACACAGCCACCCTATTGTGGCGCGTTGTATAAGCATCTATCTCTTCTTGTAGCTTCTGGCGCTGAGTATCAAAGCTGCTAATATCAGTCTTCTGCCTCTTTCTTACAGTGGCCGAAATAATATAATCATACCAGATCTCCTTACACTCCAATACCTCGAAGCCATTCTTTTCTAGAACGTAAGCCAGCGTCTCTTTAGTAAAATAGAAAAGATGGTCTCCGATAAACTCTGTAAAAAGATTGTTCTTCAAGATCATATCAAAATTGGGGACTTCGATGAGCCCGAGTCCATCATCTGCCAAATTTAAGTGAAGTGAGGATAGAGTTGCATTAGGATCTGGAATATGTTCAAAGAAGTTGAGAATGAAAAAAGCATCAAATGGCGCATCACGTAAACGGTAGCCCCAGTGATTAATATATTCCTTTGTCACTTGCAGTCCCGCAGAGAGGCATTCATCTACCGACTCCTGGGCGTGCTCAATTCCGTACGCTTTGGCGCCGGCGTCTTTCATTAAAGAAAGATATTCCCCTTTTCCGGTTCCAATTTCAATTACCTTTTTATCCTGGAGACTATACTGGTGTACAAAGTCTTTAAATTGATCTTCCCTAAAAGCTTTCATTTCTCCCGAGAAGGCCGAGGCTCTTATCACATCCTTATAATAGGGGACTGGGTCGTTTGTTAATTGCACCAGGCCGCACTTTTGGCACTGACATACCTCCAAATCGATGCCTTTGTCATTGATAAGATCGGCTAGGGTGGGCAGATGCTGTGCAGCTTTAGGCATATTAGTAAAGGTTAAGAGCGCCTCCTTGAAAAAGGGGCCGGCGCAAACGCGGCAGTTAGTTATAGGCATTTTTTATTTCTCCTTGTTCCTCAGTACGCAAAAGTTTCGGGTGTAATGGAATCTTTATTCTGTTGAAGATACAACAGCATCTCTTGTATGCTTTCTTCCATGGGCACAAACTTATAATCTGTTAATTCTTCGAGTAGGCGAGAGTTGTCTCCACTATATTCGGACATCAAACCAGGAACCTCACTGCGAATTTCCAGGTTTTTACCAGCAAATTGGCATATTTTCTCTGCAATTGATTGGTAGTCGTCCACTTTTCCTCTACATACATTATACACTTGGTGCTTAGGCTTATTAACGATAAACCATTTTATGATATTAATCAAGTCTTTGATATAAAGAAAATCAAAAAAGACATTTTGCCGGAAAGTGATGGGGATCCCGAAGACTGCCTTACAGCAAGCTAGTGAGACAAAGCGGTATCTCCAATCATCCGTCTCTCCAGTAATAGCAAATAACCGCAAATTATAGATATTCTTAGACTTTTCGGTATATTTTGTCATAATATACTTCGATAAGCCGTATTGATCAGCTGGGACATAGGTATCAAAGTAGTCTTCCGACATCATCGGAACCCAATGTGGACGACTGAACTCTGCTCCGGAGCCAAAATAAAGCATTTTCCCGAAGAAATCGCTGCAGCGAGCCAGATTAAAGAACATTGTAAGGTTCTGTTCGAGGACTTTGGACTTGTCTTTTGTGGTAAATGAGGGTGCTGCATCATAGTTTGCCGTATGTATTACAACGTCAAATTGGCCATTTTTGATGAAATTATAGACTTTTTCGCTGTCTAGGAGGTCTAGTTCATTTCTTCCTGCGCATATGATGTCGTATGAGTTGTCTAGGCTTTCTAAAAGACTTTGAGCAATAAAGCCGCGCCCACCAGTTATAAGAACCCTATTCATCTTCTAGGATCTCGACGAACATGTTCTCTTCAAATTCGCCGCGATCCAAAAATGGGCACATATCTTCCATTGGGCGCGACGCAAAAGAGCCGTCCTTCTTTTTATAGGCCGCAGTTCGTGGAGAGGTCTCCTGGGTGGGGGGCATTTTAACCTCACAGATGGCGGGGCCCTTATAATTTAATACCAGCTTCATATTCTTACGCAGTTCGTCATGACTATCGATACAATAATATTTGATGCCGTAGCAAGCAGCAGTCTTTTTGATATCAGGCAACGTGCAGCCGCTGTCGGGACCCGAAGCAACTTGGTGGCCACCAAAGTGCTTATTCTGAGTGTTACGTATAGACACATACCCATCATTATTCAGAACAAAGAACTTAATGGGAAGTTTTTCTCTGCGAACAACCTCAAGTTCTTGCACGTTCATAAAGAAGCCACCATCGCCGTCGACGCATACGGTAGGTTGTCGCCCCGCAGCTATACAGCCTCCCATACTTGCCGCGATTCCAAAACCCATAGGACCCAGACCTTCGCTGTTAAAAATTCTCATCCCCTCTTTGACTTTAAAAGCCTGCATAGTAACTTCGCTGCAAGCGCCGGAGGAGCCCGGAATCAACAAATCACCCGGTGACATAAGATCTGAGAGCGCATCGATGAAGGCATAATTATTTACCAAGTCCTTCGGGGCCCAATATTCGTCTAGTACCACAGGATAACGCTGCTGCCACTCTTTTGTAGTCGCCAGCCAATCCCTGTTGTCGTTGTTAATCTGCATCTTGCGTTCAAGAAGTCTGCTAACAAACTCTCCAGCGTCTACACAAAGAGGATATTCTACTGGGCCCATTTTGCGAATCTCATATGGATCGATGTCCACAATAACTTTTACTGCAGCGCGCGCAAAGTTCTGAGGCTGATAGGCTGTCTGGCCGTGGTCCAGCCGGGCGCCAATAGTAATAATTAAGTCAGCATTCTGCTGCGTAAAATTGGCGCCACGCTGTCCTGCGATGCCCGGGCGTCCCGCAAAGCAAGGATGATCTTCGGCAAAAAGGTCAATAGCTTTCCAAGTAGTTAAAACTGGAATCTTTAAAATATCCACCAGCTCAGTCAGCTGATCTTCACATTTGGCTAGGCGTACGCCATTCCCAACCAACAACACTGGCCGTTCGGCGCTATTAATTTCATCAATAAGCGAATCAATTATCTCTTGAGTAATGCGGGGCTTTTCCAAAGAAGGAGAATAGCCCAACAAAGAATGTATGTCCACTCGGGCTGCCTGAATATCTAATGGTATATCCAGCCAAACGGGCCCAGGACGACCAGAAGTTGCTTCGTGAAATGCTTTTTCAAAGTGGTATCTTAAATATTTTGGGTCATCTACGAGGGCAGCATACTTTGTAATATCTTTTACTAGCTCAGTTGCCTGAATCTCCTGGAAGCCTATCTGCCGGGTACCTCGACCATTAATCATATCCTTTTGTTGAACCTGTCCTGATATGATCATCAACGGTGTTGAATCTAGCCATGCGGCCGCAACGGCAGTTATTACATTTGTGCTGCCGGGGCCAGTAGTTACCAACGCTACCCCCAAATTATTAGAATATTGAGCGTACGCTTCTGCGGCCACGCCGCTAGCTTGCTCGTGAAGATTACATATGTAATTCAATCCGTCGTGGCGCCCCAAAGAATCAACCAAATGAATGCATCCTCCCCCGGGAATCAAAAAAATATCTTTCACACCCCGCTTAAAGATGAAATCCATCACATAGTCAGAAACTTTCAAACTATATTGATTCTCCGTCTTATCGTTTTCGATAAGGGAAATTATTTGGGCACCCTTTGGAGGCATTATTAGCTCTTTACTTCTACCAGCTCAATGTTACAGCGGATAGCCATTCCCGGGGGCTGCCGATAGCCGTGAAAACTGTGAAAGCTGCTCGCGCCTAGCGCCCCGTAGCCCAGATCGGGTGGTATCATTAAACCTAGTTTGCCCCCCACTTTCATCCTTAGCAATGCTTCGTCAAGCCCTTTGATAGAATCCCCCACCGTATAGACCTCGTCTTCGGGAGTTGGCCGGCCAACGACGATTTCAATGGGGCCGTTGAATGGGTTACTTTCGTCATATGTACTATCATAAATGGCATTTTCATAGGTATTCGTTTCTTCGTTGTACTGCGAAGTCGTCACCCCCTCGCCTACCCATATCTCATAGTGCACTAATACTCGATCTCCCACAGATGGTGTCTCGCCGGTTCCCGCTTCTAAGGTTTCAATTACAAGCCCCGTTTCAGTTGTTATTTCATTACTCATCTGTTTCCTCCTCTTCTGGAATGATTTCATATAATTCTCGAATAGCTTGTTGATAGGTTTCTATCTGCTCCTTAAGGAGCCTGTTCTCTGCTAACAGTTCGCGATACAAACCTTGATAATTATTTGTAAACGGTTCTACGTTGGCATCATCATAGCCAATTTGGCTTACTACTTTTTTTGTCTTGTCGGGTTGACTCATTTTTGTCTCCTAGTTCAGCCAGTACTGCAAAATTGTCTTGCGATTCTTATTTTGTGTGATGGTATCGTCTGTGTAAAACGAGTCATTTGCAAAATGTGTTGAGGAAATCTCTTCGATAATTGCACCGGTCTTGCTTGTAAAGGCATGCCGTACTTGTGGCCTAACAGTTACAACATCACCTGTTTTTAGTATAGTTGTTTCTCCGTCCAATGTCAACTCTAATTCTCCAAAAAGAACCAAAAAAGTTTCTTCCTTTTGTAAGTGATACTGCTCAGGATGATATTGTTTTGGAAGAACGGCAATTAATTTCTTGCAATATTCTCGATTAACTACCGTAACCATAGTGATTCCAAATTCTCTAAACTTATCAATTCCATAATGATGAGAAATCTCAAGCTCCGCCTTTCCTGGAATAACAACATTTCCGTCCTTGAACAGACTTCTTACATCTTGAACGATGTCCCACACCTTTTCTCGCAAATTTGTCTCGCGGGTGGTTTCAAACATTACTGGGGCATTTGTTTTATAGTCGGTATCTGCCACAAACTCTGTGTACTTAGACATATCGTTTGCTAGCAGTTGGCCCTCTTGACACGGGAATGCATAAAAAACATCCTCCCTGGTGACGCGCTGGCCCTTAGCAATATCACGCCTAACAAAGACACCCCTCTTAAAGCGCCGTAGGTCCGCTAATTCGCTCGCCGAGGCTGCAGGGCGACCCACGGTATCCCCACACGTCAAGAAAGCCCTACGAGCGGACTCTAGCCATCTCTGAGCCTGCTCTGGGGTAGCAGAGTATGCATTCAGCGCGTAGCGCTCTGTAGGGATCCCCACGTGTTTCTCGAATACTTCGGCCCCCATTGCAATTGCAAGAGGTATAATATTTGGATCATTCGGGTCTTCATGGGTCGAATACCCCACGCGAATGTTCGGGTAGCGCTTCTTGAATAGCTTAAGTTGATTAAGCTGGAGGTTTGTAGTTTTCGTAGGGTACTCGCCGACGCAATGCATAATGGTAAGATCTTTCTCACGATTGGTGAAGAAAGAGACCACATTGTCGATTTCTTTTAGAGTAGATCCTGCAGTCGATGCAATAATGGGCAAATCGGTTGCCGCAATTTTATTAAGAAGAGGCCAATCAGTAAAGGAGCAGCTAGCTATTTTAATAATGGGAAAACCCATTTCTTCAATAAGCTCTATACTATCTTCATCAAACCCTGTACACATTGGAATAAATCCCAAATTTTCAGCCTCCAACTTTAGTTTCAAAAATTGAACTTTTGTAAGACGCGTCTCGGAGAATCTCTTCACATATTTAAGATCCATTCTATCCCGATAATCAGGATGGATAAAAGTATCCATGTTCCTAAACTGAAATTTCAGTGCAAAGTCAAATTCTGGAAAGTTGCTCTTAACAATTGCGAACTCACGGATGAGGCGTAGACCATGTTCGACGTCTCCCATATGATTGTTGGCCATCTCAAAAACGAATAGTTTTCTTCTTATCATTCTGTTTCCCCTACATTGCTATTATAACACACGATCTCACAATGTCCACTTCTTTTTCCAATACGACCGAACTATTTCATCATAATTGGTTGTATATTGGTGTACCTGCCACGTGCACTGTTCTGAGTGCCATCTATAATAATAGCCCAAGCACGCGTCGACCGGATAAATAAAGATCCCTCGATCCGCGAGGCCGCACCACATATCATAATCTCCGACGCCGACATCCATGAGGCCGGCATCAGAATGCGCTTCTCGCGCTGCTTGAATTTGTGGGTAAATGCTGGTGTTATAGACCACTGTAGGTGTATTCACTGGACTTCGGGTCATACACTGCTGTTTAAACTCACTCATACTCTTGTAAAGATGAGTTTGTTTATTAACCTGCATATTGTTTTGAATTCCTACGATACCACTCTGCATACATTTGATGCGGTCCGGATCGTGGGACATAATTTTCATACACTTGGCAACATAATCTTTATCTAAGTAATCATCGGTCGATACGAAAGTTAGGCAGTCCGCATCTGTGTTCTCAAAACCGGCATCGAAAGCTTCCCGGTAAGAGTTCGGATGAATATTGGGTAGCTGATCGACCTTCAGATGATCGTGCTGTTTTTCTAATTCTAAGAGATATTCATAGGTACCGTCTGTACTCTCATTGTCGTACGCGTGCACATAGTAGTCGTCATAGCTTTGATTTAGTGCGCTCTCCATACATTGCTCGATATATTTCATCGAATTGTATGCCGGCACAACCAGTACGATTCTCATTTCCAGTCCTTTGCATTCATATTCTTGTCGTCAATAAAAAGATCATAGTAAGGCTTCCCCAAACGAACCTCATGACATTTCACACCCCAGTCCTTAATCTGCTGGTTGGTTAACTCAGTGAGATCCCTCCCAGAGACGCTTCCTCTAGCAGTCCAGTAGACGATTGTGTGACCTTCGTCATAAAGTCTATTCGCTTTCTCTATATTTTCCTTAATGGGAACTGATAAAGTATAATCTCTATTCTCAGGAGTTTCGCATATGGTTTCATCGATGTCAATAAAAATTATCATAGAAGTCTCAGGGGTTTTTAAAAGCTAACGCCTCTTGGGTGCGCGCCACATAAGTGTGACTGCGTATTATTTGTTCTCTATACCCCTCTTTTATTTCTTCCAACTCTTTTGGCGGCATTGTCAAATATCTTTCTGTTAATTTTACCATATCTTCCGGGGTATCTGCAACAGGAAGTTCAGGAAAATATTTAGGGATGAAACCTTCTCGGTCGCTCACCAAAATTCCATTGCACCCCAAACTTTTAAAAGTTCTTTCATTGGTATCTGTAGACAACAGAGTGCGTTGGTAGTTGTCGTGTACGTTAAGACATACGCGACTATTACAGAGTAGACGAGTTTCTTGATCATGGCTTAGATTTTTTTCTATGAAAATCCCCACCTTACGTTTAGAAGTACGAAACGCTCCAAAATACTTAAGCATTATCTTATATTTTTCATCGAATCCATTATTGGCGCGCCCCCCCACATAGCATACATCATATTCATATGCAGGATCTTTTAGAGGGGCATAGGCAACATTGTCGAAAGCCAGCTGTAACGAGTGTACATTTTCCCACCCTGCGTGATAATCAAACGTATCTCCAAATGACCAAAGAAAAACATTGGGCATCTGATTGATAGACTGCCGCAACGGTTCGGGCATTACTGAGTGGAAGTTCGGGTGGGCGCCCCAAGGAGGCGGAAAGGCTGTTGGTAGCGCAAATAAATAAGCTCTTCGAGAGCGCGCTAAAACATCCAGGTCGGCGTGCGCCGCAATATCCCACTCTCGCACCATAAGATCGTATTCCTTCTCCTTAATGTCGGACAATTTGTCATAGTATTCAACATCAAATCCGGATGCTTCCCAAGCAGCTTTATATCCTTTTTGGATCCACATCCAAGCGCCCTGAATGGCGGGACGTTTTACGTAGAGTCGCACCCTAACACCTCCATAATAGTATTTGGAATTCTTTTTCTCATTTCATAGACCGCATCAATCAATTCTTCTCCTTTAAACTTAAACCAAGGCTCTCTAGATGCTCCCAACATTTTATTGATTATTAAAGACATATTCATCATTTTGGCTTCTACTGCAATTCGCGAAAGGGTCTCGGGCGTTTTAGGTAAAAAGATAAATTTCTCATTAGCGCCGAGGGCACGAAGAAAATCTTCATAAATATTGTTCGATACTAACTCGTATTCAAGGTTTTGAGTTTCGCAGTAAAGTACTGCGTCGCGAGTATTTTTATGCAAAATTGGTGAATTAATAATAGAGTATTTTTTTTGTTTAGGCCTAATGGCGATTTCTCTTATTATTGTCAGTACATCTTCGGGCCATAAATTTCCGCTAAGATTAATTAAATTTGTAAGACCTGTGTTTCTTTCGATGATATCTCGGTGAAATTGTGACTGACATAAGACCGCGATCGCATTTTGATAAAAATCTAAATTAATTAATTCACTAGAAGGTGCTTTAAAATCGGGGTAAACTGCAGGATTCCGGCTTTTAAGATATTTATGATCATGTTCATAAATTACATAATCCCTTTCTTCTAGAGCCGCTTTACAAGCAGGATGTAAGTTAATAAAATTAGCAATAATAAATTTGGCAGTTTTGTTTTGGTTTATAAAAGCCGGTGTAATAAGCTGGCTTTGAAATTTTTGGACTGTGCAGCCCTCTTTTTCTAGTAGCTTTATACACTCTTCATTATTAAGTTCCCCGCCGCCTAATATATGTTCAACAAAAAAATCTGCTATAAAAATGATCATTCTTAATCATGTACTTCTAGGTCCAGGTCGTCGAGCCAATTTTCAACATCGAATTCCTCCTCGTTTACTAGGCATCCTACGAACTTAGAATATGCATCTTCTTCCTTAAAATTTTGAAGAATATACTTCTGCAAGGATTTTGCCTGATTGCGATAATAGATTTTTTTATTAACTACATCTCGGAGGGCGCGCTTGTAGGAAGCTTTTTTGGCAAATGACCACATTGAATCAGCCTGAACCACGCCTTCCCAGTGAGCTTCAGGTTGTACTGGTTTAATATCATAATCCACTCGCGCGACGCGAGGGACCATCTTTCCCTTTTTGTTGGGTGCACAAATAAAATCCATCTGGCCGCTCCAACTAACCGTTACCAGCGGAAGTCCGTTATAGGCAGCTTCAAATAATGGAAGCCCGAATCCTTCACCGTGGCCAATATTAATTAATGCTTGCATTGATGGGTGTTGATAAAGCCAAGTAAGCTGTTCCTCTGATATCTGGCCGTGAACTAAGTAAATCTTACACTTTCGATCAGGGAAATCGTGAATCAATGTCTTAAGCCTACGCGAGGTGTGCTCTCGATCTAGGATACTTTCATTAGCTGTATTGGTCTTTAGTACTAAGCCAACGTCTTCATCCTCGTGAAATTCATCCAAGAACCACCGAATCGTATTTTCTAAATTCTTTCGGGGGCCCCACTGAGATACGCATAGAAAATTTTTGGTTGTTTCGAAGGGGATATCTAAGCCTTCGGGGTCCGGGAGGACTTCTTTCACAGCATAGTTAACCACTTCCACTGGCTTTGTTACTCCCCAATTTATCAGTGGCTCGCCCGTCACAGGGTCACGCATTTCGGGAAAATCATACTTGGTGTTTTCGAATACCTTTTTCGAGTGTGTAGAAATAGTAATCACTTTGTCTACAATACCGTTAATTTTCTCAATCCACTGAGGTGCACACTTGTTCGTCTCAATACCGGCTGTATACCCAATGTTGACGGGTGCAATTTGTTCGAACTCATTCGGAATAGTAATTTGAAGTGATAGATCGAATTGGGGGGGAACCTGTTGTTGTTGGCACTCTTGAACATAATGAGTTGTTTTTAATATAAGCTCATCAAGCCATTGGCGTTCCGGGCCGTAGTCCGCCATCATACCGGTATGCCCCCAACTTAAATTAATCAAGTAGATATCAAATAACTCTTCGCGCGACTTAAGCGCGCGCAAAGCAAAACGCGACTGTTCTCCGTACCCCGATCTTGACATAGCCGGCGCCTTCACTAAAATTCGTTTTTTCATTAAATTACTTCCACTCCATAGGGCTGGTACCCTTCGCGGGTTTCCCATGAACCTTTAGTCTCGTGAATAGACATTAAAAGGTTGTCCCAGCGGTCTAGGAACTCGTCAAAATTAAAGTTCTTCATCACATATTCTCTTCCTAGGCACCCAAGTTCCTCGCGTTGCTCGGGAGTTTTATTATAAAGCTCCAGCAATGCGTTAACTACTACTTCTTCAGATAATCTATCTTCGTAAATATAGGGAACGTTTTGGGATCCGATTATTGCTTTTGAAACGGGCTCAATGCCTATTCCAAAAGTATTGGTACCGTCCGTAATCTGATCTTTCATTCCTCCGGTAAGGGTTACTATAATGGGGGTCTCACAGGCTAATGATTCTAGGGTGGCTAACCCAAACCCCTCGGCATCGGAAATATTAATGGTACAATCTACCATGTTATAAACCATCGCTAGGTCTCGGGCATCGATTTTCTCGCGCGAAAATAAAACCTCGCCATTTGTAAGCCCCAATTCAGTAATAATATGTTCTAAATCTTGGCCATTGTGATCTTTGGGGTCCGTATGCATTATAAGGGCAGCTTTGTCGTGCCCGACAATATCTAAAAATTTCTTAAACCAAAAAATTAAGCTACCTGATTGCTTTCGGCGAGCATTGCGATTATTCCAAAAGAAAAGAAATTTGTCCTTTCCTTCGATACCGAATCGTTCAATCTTGTGTTTAGCGGTCTCTGCCGGGTCTATTTTGCAAAAAATTTCTGTATCAACCGCATGCGGAATATAGCTGCTATCGACGTCGGGGGCTACTGTTTGTAGGACATCATAGGTAAGCTTAGAGATACAAGCTACGTGGTCATTTGAGTCATAATAACGCTTATTAAACTTAGGATAAGGATAATTATCCCAAACATGATAATAAACCATTGGTACCTGACTCCTAATTTCGTTTTCGATGGACCAGAGCCACTCATAAAAGCGCGGGTCGGTCATAAACCATAAAATATCAGGCTTTTGTTGGCTTATCATAGCTCGAACTTGATCCTGGTTTCCGTACCCATCCACGGGCCAGATAACCCAATCTTCTCCCCACACCTCAGTTTTTTGAGGTGTATGATCCGGATGCTGGATTGCACCCCCGAATGAAACAAATTCATACTTACCCGTCTTGAGTAATCCTTCGATTACATATCTTGTCTGGGTCCCCACGCCTGACGGCGATAGTGGGTGGTCACTAATGGTAAAAACCTTAATCTTATCTGACATATCTATCCTTTAAGTGCAGTGTTTAGTTTTATAGAGCTTGCATCTATATGGTTTTTCGCACGACAAACGATTTTTAATAAAAAAGCGTTTGGAAATATTATAGATGGCCTGGTAAAGAAGTTTAAGCGCATTCTCTGTTTTTTTTGGGCCGCTTGTTACTCTAAATATTTCCACGCGATCTTTTTTGGCTGTTCTTTTTAAGAGAGCAAAGTGTGTTTCAACCTTTTCAGGGTTTATTTTATGCTTTTGACAAAAGAAATGTTTGTATAGTGTAAGCTGATATGTAACGAGTTTTCGCGCTTTGCGACGGCTGTCCCAGCCCCACGAACAGGTTTTCCAATCAAATAAATGATAAGTGTCGCCAACTTTGACTACCGCATCCACAAATCCTTTGAAATGTATATTGAAATCTTCAATCGGAACATAAAGGAGTTCTTCCGAAGAGATCACTTCATACTCTCCGAAATAATCGGCTAGAGCAGCATCCACTTCTCCAAGAAGCCCGGGCCCGCAAGAGCGCATCTGTTTAACGTTGGCAATATTGATCTCAATATTTTTTTCAAGAAGTTTCTCGATACGCCTATCAAAGCCTATCTGGAATAGTTCCTTTTCGTTAATGTCTTCTTTCAGAAGCTTTTTCTCGCATGCGTCATGCATAGCGCTCCCAAAAGCCGTATGCTCATTACCCTCGAAGGCCTCAACTTTATCAATCCAGGCCTTTTTGTGATAATGAGGGCACGTTGCCCAGTCTTTTAGTTCAGAATATGAGATATGTTCACGTGTTGTCATTTAAAACTGTTTCTATCTTAGTGTAAAGCACTGGACTAATCTGGCGGATAACTTCTGGACCATCCAAAAAGTATTTCTCAAAACCATTAGCAAAATACTCTTGAAGTGATGTTGCTCCATAAGGAGATGCAAAAAGGCCCATTGTAAGGTTCACCAAAAGGGGATAACCTACAGTATTGGCCAAAAAGTGATCAAATTTTTTATTATACTCGGTAAATTCGTATAGTTGGGGACTTAGATCAAATCCCTCCGCTTCTAGTATACTACGAAGGCGCCGGCGTTTGCCTAAAAATTCTTGGTGTAGCTTGTCATCATATATATCCCACCCACTATCAATCTCTAGTGAGTGCGCAGTTTCGTGAACGAAATCTTCGACCATATCGTGAACAGTCGGTTCATCCCCGGTAATATATATTGCACCATTACTATAAGCTGCATTTCGATTCTGCATTTCCTGGAATTTCCCTACATACACAACATCAACGTTGCGCAGAAGTGGCTCTGGTATCAACTCTTCTACCTCTTTACAAAAAGAGGGAATGTCGACGGATGGTGGTGAGTCGCCCAACAAAAAAAGAGGAATATTATAGATGTAGTATTCCATTACTCTTTTAGGTCAACTGTCGCCTCTACATCATCTAGCGCCTGGGTATATCCTCTTATATAATTCTCTTCAGCTACCGGAAGTAGAAACTCTGGAAAATCGGTGCTAAATACATCCACCACCATTTCTACCGTTACTTCTCCATTTTCAGGCTGCAGCTTTTCGCCCACGTATTCTACAACCATTGTCCTTAAAGGATTTGATTTCGATACGGGAATCATTAAGTCTGGGTTTTTTTCTACCTTTTTCATTTTTATCTCACAAATTCTGTGCAGCGAAGGTCGCGACCTTAGAGCGTTCGCCTCTATGAAGTGTCACGTGTGATGCAAGTTCAAATTTCTTAAACTTTTCTACCGCATGCGTTAATCCATTAGACGTTGCATCGATATAAACGTTATCGATCTGTTCTATGTCTCCGGTCAACACAATTTTTGTTCCTTCACCCACTCTTGTTATTATAGTCTTTAATTCGTGAGTTGTCAAGTTTTGAGCCTCATCAATTATGATAAAAGCGTTCGAGATTGAGCGTCCACGAATATAAGTCAATGCTTCTATCTCTATTGTACCCTTTTGCATATAAATGTCAAGAGTTAATTTATCATTTCCCATTAAAAATTGGAGGTTGTCCTGAATTGGCATCAACCATGGAGTCATTTTCTCTTCCAGGCTCCCGGGTAGGAAGCCAATGTCTTTTCCAAGCGGCTGAACAGGCCGCGAAACGATAACGCGGGAGTACGCTTGTGTCGTCTCGTCTATGGTTTGTTCTAGGCCAGCAGCGATGGCACAAATCGTCTTGCCGCTACCTGCTTTGCCAATGGCAGTCACGATTTGTACAGTAGGATCCATCAGAGCATCCATAAGAAACTGTTGTTCTTTATTTCGTGGTTTAATCCCCCAAATCTTATTGCTTTTTAATAGCTGTCGCAAAGGCATTGCTTCACTAATATATCGACCCAAGGCTGTTTTCTTTTCGTTAGAACTAGAAACCATCATTACATACTGATTGGGAAAAAGTCCTTTATTTTCTAAATAAACGCTTTGCTTTTCATAAAATCGATCGATAGTCTGGTCGTCCACCAATATTGTTGTATAGCCTTCATATATATTTTCGCTATTATCAACAACCTGATTATTTTGAAAGTCTTCTGAAGTAAGCCCAACTGCGTCCGCGATCACACGCATATTAATGTCGCGTGATACTAATATGACTTTACGTGATGTTTCTCTCTGGGCTTTTAATGCAGTTGCTATTATAAGATGGTCGGGGACTTTGATATCTAGATCACAGGGTAAATCTTCTGGCGTAACTCCTGCAGCACTGATTGATTTAATTATCCCCAGGCCTTTTCGTATGCGCACACCTTTATCCAGAGAGCCGACAACCCGGCGTTCGTCCCAAATACGAATTATTTTCCGGGCTTGTGCACCAACCGCGTCTTGCCTCTTTTTGTGTTTATCGATTTCCTCGAACACTTTAAGGGGTATATGAATGTCGTTAGTTTTAAAAGCGTAGATACAGTCAGCATTTGTAAGGTAAACACTAGTGTCTAATACATATATCTTTTTACGACTCATACAGGACTCTTTAAACTAATTAGAATTAGCATCCAGAATCTCTCTATTTCTTCGAAACATCGCCGCCGAACAGAATTTCCACTCTGGATGGAGTTAATTCAACTCCATCGTGAACTGTCGGGTGCGAAGCGAGCATTGGAGAGGAGGTCACTAGCTCAGAAGAACTTTGAATTTTGCTCCCCCCAATACTCCATAAAAGCTCAATTCCGAGTTTCTTACACACCGCCATTTCAGGAGTATTATCCGTTTTGCGGTCACCTCCGTTTGCAAAATAATCAGGCTTCAGACGCTGCAAAGCTTCACAAACCGTACTATCTGTATCTACTACAAAAGTGGTATCATGCACGCACCCAAAACCGCGTAAAATTTCGCACCGTTCCTCAAAAGGCATAAAAATATATCCCTTTTTTCTCATTAGCCATTTATCTGAATTTACAATAACAATAAGGTTCCCGTGAGTGGCTGCTTCTTGCATCATCCGAAGATGACCAATGTGCACAGGATCGAAGCCTCCCGACACACACACAGTTGTGTAAGGAGTGCTAGGCGTCATTTTCTTCTACCGGTAACTCGGGTGGTGTGGGAGTAGCTAGAAAATTACGCTCTAGCGCCTCCATAGCCTCTTCTGCTGCTGCAAGTTGTTCTGTGGCTTTTACTATCTCCCCCACTAAATTAGGGTGATCTCCAATGGCGATCGGCTTATGAAGATAGATATCTAACGTTGCAAGCGCTGTTTGGCGCCGTGCTTCGAACTCAGCTAAGGCTGCTCTTAGCAGCTGTGAGGCTATTCGTGTTGTGGTTGTTTCATCTGTCATTTTTTGCTCCTTTCTACTGACTATTTTTCTTCCTTCTGTAAGTATACTACATTTCCTTCGCGTTTAAAACCTTTTATTTCTTCATAGTGCTCATCAAAGTCATCAAGTTCCCACGGCATTGGCACAAGTTCGTGATATGCAAGACTGACCTCCAAATAATGTATGCGATGCCACAGTCTATTCGATGCTGCGCGTTGAGTGTGACTCATCCTTCCAATCGCCCAAATCGTAATAGTGTTGAAAAGAAAGCTTATAGTGGAAATAAATATAGCTAATTCAATTGTCATTTTTTCACATCTATGTTGTTAGCTTAACTTCATATAAAGCATAAGATAATGTTAGCTTTGTATTAACTTCAATCTTTTTAATGGTCCTAAGTTTTAGAAAATCGCCGTCTTTATACACCTCACAATTGGGATCATCTGCGTGATTTATGAAGCCCCCCAGCGGCGTTCGGCTATAACCATTTTCAAATCTACTATCTTTTATATGGCTAATCCCTAATTCCAAATTTGGCTCTAAGGGTATAGCAGCGATCACTCCTAAGCCGTCTATAGAAGATTTAGAAATTGTCAAAAGATCTGGAAGTGGTCGATACATTATATCTCTGGTGTGTTAACATACGTTACAATTATAGGATACCCTTCGAATGTCATTGGAACTCGTTCTCGAATCTCCCGGGCGACGACCTTACTTGGGGCTCGTATATACAGAGTAATCCCCAGTGTTCCGTGCTTAAGTTCGTATATGTAATTGGGATCCAGCTCTATAGCTGCTTTTAATATAATATCCTCTTTATACAAGACTTATTCTTTTCTGCGCCGGCGTCTAACTTTTTTATGTAACTTTTCAAATAGAAGCTTTTTCCATAAAGTGCCCTCTACCTCGTCTTCCGGCATATTAAGTGCATATAGGCCAGCCAAAATTAACCGAATCTCTCTGTTTGATAGATAAATTGTCTTAAGAAAAGAAGGAAGTTTTTTTTCATTTTTGTCTGCCATGGCCAATACTGCTCCATACTAATTATCATACCGCATAAGGATACGCTTGTAAAGTTTTATATTCTTCGTACTGTTTTACAGCTTCATACAAGAGAATATTGGCGGTTTGGGCCGTATTGAGACAAAATCCCACGCCAGGCATCGGGATATAAACTATGTTTGCTTTTGCTATTATTTCAGCGGGGACGCCGGTATGCTCGTTACCCACCACCAAACACATGTGGCGATCAAAAGAGAAAGCACAAGAAGCCAAGGGTGTTGCACCCTCCACCAATTCTGCAGCAATGATTTGAATTCCATTATTTTTTGCATGGTCCAAGAAATCTTGTGGTGTTGCAAGCTGTATAATTTCCACATAATCAATCAAACTTCCTGAAGATGCCTTTATGTGACTGCGTTCAGGAATGTGTCCAACCACATAAAGCCGCTCTGCACCAAAGCAAGCAGCACTCCTAACCATATGCCCCAGATTATCATCGTCGCGGAAATTGATAGCGCAGAGACTAATCGGATACTTCTTGGCAGTTTTAACTTTGTTATCATAGCGTTGACGGCGAGTTTCCTCTCGTCTCATTTATTTTCTCTTCTTCTTTTTTCGTCGGGGCGCCTTTACAATTTGTTTCGAGGGGTCTAGACGCTCTTTGACAATATAACCCTTTGGCTGCCGCGCATCGTAATAATGAACCTTAACTTGCAAATCTGTGTCCGCCTTAAGCTCAATACGTTTAATATCAGCTTCGGCAAATGTACCATAACGGCCTACAATAGTCCAAGAAGGGCCGTCGCGATGGGGGGTGTCTTCTTCTTTAATACTCATTTTATTTCCTTCCATAAATAGGTGGCCTCTTCTGGCCAGTAAAACAATTCACCAGTATCTACTACTTGTATTTTATAGACTGTGATAGATTTGTCAAGCACTAATCCAACAAATCTGCGATTATGTCCATGGATATCTTTGAGCGCATAATCCACACATATTACCAAATCGCCTATCGATGCGTGTTTTCTAGCCCTTCTTTGTCCCAACCGCCCTGTGTCCATTTTTGGTTCATTAAATGATTGATTTTGTTATAATGCAAAAAACCCAAAGCGTGACCCAATTCGTGTTCTAGCACAGTCGAGCGCACGTCTGATCTGAAGTATATAATCGCCCAATCTATCGTGTTGGTTTCGTTGTCTACAAAAAAATGAGTCTGCGCAAGCGCAACATCTTCCAGCTTCACTCCTTCAGTTACTAACTGTATAATAATATATCCAGTAGGATTGGAGTTTCCACACTTTCCCATAGGATCATACTTATATTGAGTGGGTAAAAAACGATAGCCTAAATTTTTCCAAAAACGGACGCCGCTCTTAATCTGCGTTTCACTGATGGGCGCTGAATCACATACAATCACAGTAGGTGTTACATCCCACGCGGCGACTTGGGGTGGTCGGTCTTGAACAGCCGGCACTCTTTCGAAATTACCTATATAGTCGCTTGCGCGCGCTATTGACGGTGCTGTAAATAAAAGGGCGCCTATAATGGCGGTAAGTGCTAACTTAAGAATATTACTCATATAATATTTAGTCAAAATATCCAGTTTTATAGTAAATTGATCCTAAAACACGAGGAGAATCCACTTTTTCTGGTACAAATAAGGTAAGAACCTTATCGACGTCGTTTTCTGGACGCCATATAAGCTGAAGGGTGTTTGTATTCCCATCCCAGATCCAATCGAATTCGTTTCCGAGATTTCTTTCATAAGCTTCAAAGCAGTCATAGGTATACTGAGTCATTGCTGCAATAAGATTATCATAGGCAACAACTCCCGAATTAAGCGTTACATTTTTACCACAGATAGAGAACATTTCTTCCCCACCTAGATCTTCCAACACTGCTATGCTAATATATCCAGAAATTAGTTCGGTTTCCAGAGTTTCGGTACACCAAAAAAGCGCCGGTGCAAAATTAGCCTGGGAGCTCCACCAGCAGTCCATCGTAGCATATAGTTCTCCATATTCTTGTTGGCGAACATCTTCTGCCGTAAGTGTACTAGAGCAAGAAACAAGTAAAATTAAGCCTATTAGTAAACGATGCATCCTTATACTAATTATATTATATAATATATTTGTATGTGTCAACTATAAATTTAATTGGTGGAGGTGCGCGGAATCGAACCGCGGTCCGGAGACTACCGTTGCAGGTTCTAATCCCCGTCGAAACCAAATCCACCCCCATTTAGTGGTTGACAAATGCCTCAGAATAAGTTATTCTAAGTCAATGTCATATTCTTCTCTTATCTTATATTTTCTCTTCAGTGCTTTAAAGGTCTGCTCATTAATGCCTAGTATTCTGCATGCTTCTTTGTTGGTGCTCGTGATACTAATAACAGAATTATATAGTGCTTCTTTTGTTATATCAACCACATTTGACCACAAGTTAAAGCCATATAACTTTCCACTGGTTAGACGGCTAGCGCATTCTAACTTAAGGCCTATAAGTTCTTCCAGGGTTAATGCGGAAAGCATTACTTCGAATGCTTCGTTGGATTTTCCTTTTTTTCTCAATTGCTTAGAGAATGCTAAATCAGTGCAAAAACCCCGCGAACCTGATCGCTTGGGGTTACTCATTTATAACAAGTTTTTGATAATATCATCTATGTTTAAGTGCTGCAACAATTCTTGCAGCTCGATTTCGGCGCCGGCTTCTTCGTCGCCTAGATCTAATTCACCACCTATATCTTCCTCAGCTTCGACGTCGACTTCCGCGTCTGCCGCGGCTTGGGGCTCTTCGACGGTATTTTCTAACTCTGATTCAAATTTGTCAAAATATAAAGCTAAGTTTTTAATTAGATATTCTTCGAATAAATTTAAATCCTCAGGATTGTCTAAATCGTCATATGCGCGCAAAATGACTTTTGATATTGTTTGGAAATCGGTATATGCCTTGTTACGGCCCGTTTTATCGTGGCCCGTGATCGCAAACTCTTCTTTTTCGACCTCGCCATCACTCTTAACAATTTCTTCCTCTTCAACATCAATAAAGTCTGGATCGTCCTCAGGCCGGTCCACATCAATAGAGATGTCTTCAGCGAGGGCGCCCCCTTCTTCTGAGGCTTCAATTTCGGTGTCGCTTGATAATTTGCGCGATTCTTCGGGAGCTAGTGATTTTTCAACAGCTACGAGTATGTGGTTTCGATAAGAGTCTCTTTGTTCTTGGTCAGTTGTTAGGGATTTGTAGCCTTTTTCTAAGACGGATAAAATATTTGAATTTTTTAAGAGATCTTCTAAAACATTAATGCCCGTACTAGCGTGCTTGGCTGAAGTGGTAACTGCCGCCTGTGCTTCAAGCATTAAGTCACGTATGATATCTCGTAGCTGATTCTCGTCACGGGTTTCAGTTGTGGCTTGAGTCCTGCGGCGTGACTTAATTACGCGAATAGCCTTCCGGACATTCTCTCGTAGGAGTATCTCTTCTGCAAATTCTGTACGATCAATCATGTTCAGCCCACCGATATACCTATTAAATAGTTCATTACTTCGTTAACTAGCTTATTCTCTTTATCATCGCGCCGCCGCGCAGGCCCGAAGGGTCCAGCAAAACCGCCGGCTGCTGCTGCTCCAGAAGTTTCTTCAAGTTCTTTTTCGCCCAACAGTGTTAGAATATCACTAATTTCCCGATCATTTAAGCTGTTAGGCAGCCCAGCAACAAATAGTTCTTCGGGGGTTTGTCCTGTTTCCTCAAGAATGCGAGCTGCCTCCTCCTCGTCAGCCCAGAGAGCCCTACGCATCTGTGTGCCGGAAATTCCGCCGGCTTGCGGTGGAACGGGCAGAATATTAACACCTACATCATTTCGTCGGTCGCCAGCACGCGCATAACGCCCATCAGAGATGTCTTTCTCTCCTAGTACCAAATTAAGAATATCTCCTGACTGGCTTTCATTATCAAGGTAATCATATACTGATCTTACTGGCGATATCTTACCGACTCTAATTTCAACATTCCCGGGAAGGTACGGCTTGTAAATTTCCCATAAGGCTTTAGACTGATCGGCGCTGACCCCTTCGTGCGGCCGCGGAGAGATATAAATAATAAGTTTGTTGACGTTAGGCTTACTTAGGATTTCTTTGGCTACATCAAAATGCCCAGCATGAGGTGGCTTAAACTTTCCGGGGAACATTGCGATGCTTTGCCCCTTTTGCTCAGTCAATGATTGTTTAGACTGATCTCCATGGGTTGATGCTAGGCCTTGAACAATAAAGTCGCCTGTTAGTTTGACGAGGAAATCTTCCATTCCCCTCAAAACAACTCCTTCATGATCTCGGACTGATCCAGCTTCACTGCGCAACGCATTTTTAACTGCTTGTCCTAAAAGACGTGTCCCATGATACATCATCGCACCATTGATGGCATCTTTTACGTCATCCTCTGCCTCTAAATATTGGCTTAAGGGTATTCCGCCTTCTTCAGCGCTCCGCAGAACGGCCATATATATATCTTTACTAAGTGCGCCCACACTTTTTCCATCCGCCCTGGTAACTTTTCTTTGCTGCGGATGTTCCGCCATCGCCAGCCATTCTCGGAGTGTGTTTGTTGCCACCCCTCCGGGTGTAATCTGTACCGAAAGAGGAATATCTAGTACTGCTTCTAAATCTAGTTCTATTTCCGAGTCAAACTCCACCGGCACGTCCCCATAAACTTTAAAACCATAAGCATTAGCAATGGGTTGTACTTTTGCAATAAGACTAGCTAAGGCTTCTTTATCATAGGGGACTTCAATTCCCCCCGCTCTGGTGGGCTTCCCGGTGTTGGGGTCAATCGGTCGCTCCATACCGGGCCGATCCATTGAGGTGCCTTTGCGGATAGCATGCGGCTGAGCTTTTTTTTCGTAAAACTGGTTAATGCCATGAATGGCTAGAATATTTTGATCATACTCTTGAACATTAGACTTTCCTTCAATATATTCGGTATTAAAGTATTTAGTGGGATTGTCCCACATTCCCAGGTTCTTGAGTTCGGATTTAATGTCAGGAATAGCTGCATTAAAAATCTTAAGCAGCTTGACGATAGCTTGGGTCATACCATGCTTCGTACCCCATTTCTTTAGCGCAGACTTAGCATCAAAACCAATAACTGAATCTATGTGGCTTGTGCCCCGATCCATTCGAAATTCTTTTTTGCCGTCTTCGCCAGTGATGAGCTTGAAGCTCGTATTAATACCGTCCCACTTAACGCTTCCGGCAATCTCTTCGTTCCGCAAACGCAACACAGCATCATTAATGTAGTCAATTAAATCCTGCCCGGTTTTAACTCTATCTACATCAAAAGGGTGTGCCATATGGCCTGGTGTGCCCATTAGCTTACTCCTTGCTTTCTTCTAGAACCTTTACCTGCTCTTCTAGTACATTTACACGTTCTTGAAGGCGCCTAGAATGACGTCTCACTTCCCGCAGATTGGCTTTAGCTACTTCAATTCTACGCTCATCGGTCCGCGATCGGGGGGTGATGGACTGTAAAACCTCAGAAACAGATTGAATATAGCTAGCTAAACTGGGTGGTGCGCTCTCGCCCAGCAAAAACTCGCGAGTCATGCGGCGAAAGTCCATATGTTAGTCGTCCTGTGCGGCTTTTCGAGTTCGACGCTTGGGCTTAGCCGCCGCCTTAGCCTCTGCCGCGGCCTGCGCCTCCGCGGCAGCCTTAGCCTCTGCCGCGGCATTCGCCTCTGCTAAGCGTATTTCTGCTGCTGCTGCAGCAGCTGCTTGCGCATCGCGCGACGCCTCTTCGGCGCTCGCAACACTCTCTCGTCGTCTTTTAATCCATGGTGCAACCATTTTATCTACCTTCCTTTCTAATTCGCTCGATAATTCGTCGAGTGATTTGTTTTGCTTCTCTTACAGAGATTTTTCCAGAGCCTTCGCTCATTGTGAAGACATTTTTGGATCCAGCGGAGGGCCCAGATCTAATATAATCGCCTGGGCGCTTTCGAGTCCTCTTGCTTTTCCCTAATTCCGGGTTTTGCTCTAGCTCTGCTGCAGTCTGTGCTAATTCTATACCTTGCGCGGTGGGCGGATCCAGCCCTGGATCTCCTGGCTTTGGCCCTCCTGCAGAAAAATCAGGTCGATTGGCGAGTTCTTCCCAGTCTTCCTCATCTCCTTCATCAACCTTTACCGGCGGCAACTTAGTAGTTGTGCGTTTAAGATGCCTGGGGTCGGTAACTCTTTCTCCTGGTCCAGGAGGCTCTGTCTCGCCGGCCATTCCTCGTCCGAGAGCGGGCCCAACATAGGTGTCCGGGTCGTCCCCGAGATGTCGCGCTTCTGCGCCACCCGGAGAGGGCCTGTCGCGACCACCCTCATCGAGGTCGTCGCCGCGCGCCTCGGCCACACCGGGTCTTCCTCGCGATTGCCGCAGCCATAACTGTTTAATTTGTGCCAAAATCTTTTCAGACCCAGGATCGCCTTTCTTGGCCGCCAAATCATAAGCTTGGAGAAGATCAGCATTTTGCAACATAAATTTTTCTTTTACTTCTGGTTTTGCGGAAGAAAAAATGAAATCTAGCTCGGGCTGTAATTCTACCTCTGTCTCACCCCACTCGCCTGGTTGATCAGCAAAGAAACTGGCCTCGGCGCCCTGTTCAGATGCGAAAGTCTCATCAAGGCCCCATCCACGCTTCTTGCGAGGGCCGCGTCGATCCCAGCCGCCTTCTTCAAGGTCAGCTTCATCAAGATCCATCTTCTTGTCGTCAGAGGGACGATTGCCCTTTTCATCAGCTCGCTCTTTAGCGCAGCCTTCCTTAAGAAGCCCCCATTTCTTCATCAAGAGCATATTAAGCTCGTTATCTTTCCATTCTTTAAGTGACATCTGAGGTTCTCCTGAATCTTTAAAATTGATATCTATGGTAATCTTACCTCTCTTAATTAGGTCCTCAAAGTCCCTAAAGATCAAATTACCTTTGGTATACGCTTCTCGCTCCATTTTTCGGAGATGAGGGTCGCGCTGTGCATATCCCGGTGATGTGTCGTTACACGATCCAAAATCGCCCCGACAGTTTTGGGCGTGATGGACTAATTCGTGTGACAAAGAGCGAAGAATATCTTTTGGATGTCGTTTGTCCACATATAGATAAACTTCAAAATTTTGAGGATCATAATGTGCAGTCTTTCCCAACAAAACATCGGCATTGCTAGGATCTGATTGAAAGACAATATTAACAGGCTTATCAAATCCCAATTTTTGCTGCGAGTAAGGAAAAAAACTATTTACCATCTGTTCAAGATGAGAAATATTTCCTTCTGTATTGTTTTTACACTGATGCATGCGTATTAATTAGTTTAAAATGTTAGAAACAGCAAGCCAGTTATATGCCAGCCTAAAATACCTACATATATGAGATTTAAAGCAAAAAGTACTTTGAATATAAAATGTTTAAGTATTTTCTTAAATCTTAAGAGGATTCCGAGACTTGCGAAGCTAAGAAATAATTTAACGCCCGCAAAAAGGACGATTGAGTGTTCGAGGTAATAATATAGAAGAGGGTTGGCTTCAATAGCCTGTCCAGATGAGACCCAATAAATTGTGGCAATGAGGTCGACTAATACTAAAACAATGAGTAAACAAGAAAGAAAGTGTATCTTCCTTATTACCACCCTTTATTCCTTTATGTGCCCAGGATGTTTCTGATACATTAGGTGATCAAAGACGGAACTCATCATTCCGGCAGATTTGGTTATCTTGGCTTGCACCCATTCTTCAAGATCCTCATCATCTGCTAACATATCATGAAGTTGGGATGATTTCTGAGACAGATGGAAGAGATCTTTTTTGGCCATATTGCCTTCGCCCTCTTTTCCAGCCGAATTGACGGGAAAAGCGGGCTCTTCTGGCATCTCTAGGAGAATAGAATTCTGTTCGCGCAAAGTTTCGGCGATCAAGTTCTTAAGAGATTTTCGTGTTAATATCATTTTTTACCTTCCTCCGGAGGGTGGTTGTGCTGATCTCATTGTTCACCTTCCTCTAATTCGCCCCCCGAGAATGTCATAGGCAAATGTCCTCCTGTACCAAAGTACTTTTGTTGATCTCGCGGCGGAGCAACTACTCGCTGGTCCGGCATTGGATATGCGCCTTGTTTCTCGATGTTATTCAACACTTTTCTAAGCGAAGCAGATGCTTTAAAAGCGTGTTCGTATGCGTCATCATAGATTGGACTATCGAGCGCCTCTACAAGCTCTTCTGTGGCCTCTCTGGCGGCTAGGGCCACGGCGTACAGGGCGTTGGCCTCGGGATCACCCTGATCTTGCATCTTGTCGTAGCCGTCTGCCGCTGGCATACGGTGAGGGACGCCCTTGGGGGCCGACGGTTCATTAATACCACCCCCGATAAACATTGCTTCTTTTACAAAGAGCTTTAGTTGTTCGTAATCAATAGCCATTATTAATCTTTTCCTTGTTCAATTCCGGGGAACTTTTTCTTCACAGCAGCACGAACCTTTGCTTTTTCCTCTGAGGTTCCATGCTTTGCCACCCTACTTAGGGCCGACCTCCCATGGCTTTCGTCAGGAATGGGATAAGACCCGGCTTGTTTGCCCTTTGGGCCCTCACCTTTTCCAGAAAGCGCAAAATCACTATCAGGAAGTGCTCTCCTTTCTTTTGCGGAAAGATCTTTCTCATCTAGTTGGGTTTCTTCAAGATTCTTGTCGCTCTTGGCAGACCTTTGAATTTGTTTCAGAAGCGCTTGAAGTCTGGGGCGGTATTTTAATAGGTTCTCGTCTTCAGCCATCTGGGTCAAAAACTTTTCAACCCCCTGGATCAGGTCAACTTCGCGAGGCTCGACTTCTCGCGAAAGGCCCCCACGCGCCGTTTTACCTTGTCCCCGCCTGTGTCGACGGTGCTGTTGCGTGGTGACTCGCCCCATCCCAACTCTTTTGAGTTGTTCCGGGTCGGTCGGGTCGGGCTCCAGGGATCCCTCCTCCTCTTCGTCCCCATTTTTTTCGGACATTCTAACCATTTCGTCAAGGAGCGCTGACGCATCAATATCAAAAAATTCGATCATCTCGTTATTAGTGAGGATAACCTCTACTTCTTCGTTGATAATTCTAAAAATTTCAGATTTTTTCATAACACAAGCTCCGGTGCATAATTAATTAGTTGTTTCCCGCGCCTTTTTCATTTCTTCGTTATAATCGCACCATTTATTTCGTAATCTATCGGTGATGCCCGCTTCTACGGGAACGAGCACCGCTTCAATGCCTGCCGCGGCGGCGGCCTCAACCTCTTCTTCGTCGTCGTCCCAATGCTTTATGACCCCCAATTCTACAAGTTTGTCTGCCTTAAGCTCACTGAAGGTGTAATGGACCTCTTCAACTGGTAATCCAAATTCGATTATAGCCTCTTCTGGGGTTGGTGTGTCGTCCCATGGCTTTTTTTCGCCTTTTAATTTGCAACGTGACGTAACAATAACAACTTTGTTGCCTTCAGCGGCCAAATCCTTAACTAATTGGATGTTTTCATCGTGAGGTCCGAGATATACAACATCTCCGTCTTCTAAGGTGTGATAACGGATGAGAGTGTTGTCAAAATCGAAGGAATAGACGTTTTGCTCCAAATTATCGGCTTCTTTTAGGTATTTTCGCCAGTTTTCAAGTAAGAGTTTCATGATCCTTATCAAGCCCCACTCCACATTGCTTTAATCGTGCGCTTCAAATGGCCCCAAAACATTCGTCTTTGGAACGGATTCGCTGCCGTCTGCCCCGCCTTTGCCACGTCGGCGCTGTCCGTAGCCGCGGCAAAGGCGTCTATTAGTGCTTGTCGAGCAGTGTCATCTTCTAGTCCTGCTTTCGAAAACATCTCGGCCATCGCGCTCGCTAACGATCCAGCTTCTGTAGCTGCCTTGTACAATTCAGTAGCCGATATCGTTATAAGAACTCCAAATACAACTGTTTTTTCTAATACGTTTATCCGTGTCTTCCATTTCTTTCTGGTTCTTCTATCATCGGATCCGCATCTCAGCGCATCCGGGTTATCGGGCCATCCTGGCAGCTGCTGGCATTTTTTACCAAAATACCAATTAACGATCATGTCGGCACCTCTGAAGATACGCGCTGTCGCCATCGTCGTTGTTACCCACTCCAATAGATCGCCCAGCTTACTCAAACGTTCCGAAGCTTCATCTTTACCGGCTTTTTTCGCCCACCAAGCTCCGCCTTTCGCCACTACTGCCGACAAGGCGACGCCCCCCATTAATTTCAAAAAAAAGGGAAGAATAACGATAATCACGAAGCTGGCCCCGAAGTCTTCGTTTAATAGTTCTTTTTCTTCGACGATTTCTCCGGACTCCTTTTCCGCTTCGTCGCCCTTTTCGGCTTTAACTTTTTTCACGAAATCAGCAACTAAATTAGTTGCTATTTCTTCAGATTCGGCCGCAGCCGATTCAGCCATGAGTTCGTTACTTTCTTCTTCACGAACAAATTGGCGCCAGTTTTCAAGTAGGAGTTTCATTTGTCACTCCTATGGTACCCATGCTTCTTTTTTCGAAGCCCCCAAGCCGTTCTACCCTGATATTTCGAAATATCGACACCAGAAGCCTCTTGAAGGGCCATAAATATCACTTTTGTCATCTCCATCATCATTTTAACGTCTGCCAAGGCATTATGCCACTCATCGGTGCTGATTTCATAGGCTTTTGATACCGGACCCATCGAAGAAGTCACATAATCACCGAATTTACCGGTCATAGTAAGTGCTTGCAAGATAATTTGGGCCCTTTCGTCTCCTTCGTCGGCTAATGTCTTAATTAGTGAGTTGTGCCACAACTTTATTAACATCATTGTATCAAAGATGGGATAATTTCTTAAATTGGCGCCTAAATCGTAAAAATTGGCCCTTGTTTGGACAAAATTGATGTCAAATTCAGCATTTTGGGCCACCAAGACGGGATTTGGCTGATTTTCAACGTATGAAAGGAATTCTTTGATGACATCGACCTCATTGGGCATCCCTTTGGGGTATTTTTCGCGATATTCGTCGCTTGGCATCCCATATCGGGTTAGTTCAAGCGGATACTTGGCTTTTGGGTCGTCAGAGGCCTCAAAACCGGCTAAAGTCTCCGGATTTAGCTTAATTTTGTCGTAAAAGAGCCCTTTTTCGGCCTCAACCTCTTCAAATTGCCAATTATTGGGGTATGCGGCTACGGCAGCGATTTCTGTGAGCTGTGCGGTCTCTGGTTTGAAGCCTGTGGTCTCGGTATCAAAGAATATCCAGGTATTGTCGCCAAAATCCTTGAGTTTCTCGAATAATTGCTCGATTGAGGCCTCAAAGAAGTCATCATCTAAGATATATGCCTCTTTGAGGACATATTTGCGCCAGTTTTCAAGTAGGAGTTTCATAGATTACTCCGCAGCTGCCGGCACTGCTTCGCCTGGTAATTCTTTTCTGTTTTGGTCCATAAGCGGGAGATCATATTGTTGAGATAGTTGACGCACCATATTTAGATTGGTGTTTACTTCTCCTCCGAAAACAACGATTCCAATAACTTTCCAATTGTCCACAATTATTTCATTATTTCCTTTTTGTGATCTTTTTGATAAGGGTGCAAAGCTCTCTTGATCTAAAATTAGCGACTGGACTATTACATTGATAAAATTAGGTCGTTTTATCTTCTGGTCAAACCCAGTAGAAATATTCATATTGCTCGCCATCGACACATAGCCATCCAAAACAAAACCCACAGCATTTTCTGCCTCTTCCGGATATTTCCTGCGGAGGAACAAAGGAACAAGTTCTTCGTTCGGAAGATATCCCTCAGCACTCATTTCGCGAGTTGTATCGTACTGAAGAAATCCTTCCATCTTAGGCGCCGGCGTCCATCGGACCAAGGTTAAACTATCTATAAGCCCGCGATCAACGTGTTTGTTCCAAAGTCGTTTAAGGAACTTTTGATTCTCTTTAGAATCTCTCATAAAGAATCGTTTGACTATCCCAGGAAGTTCTTCTCGAAAAGACTCTTGGTCCTCAAGAAGAGAGAACATTTCTTCTTCTGCTAAATACTTCCGCCAGTTTTCAAGTAGGAGCTTCATTTGTTCTTTGTCCATCTGCCATCAACGAAGTATTCTGGTTCCGGATCCCAATCAGGATCAAATACTGAGGAGTCAATAATCTTGAAGTTGTAGTCTTTGTCATGACCTATGTTGCCCCTTCCAATCTCGTATTTATCAATAGCAAACTCGTGCATTGCTTTACTTAGTTCTTGATAAGCGGGGCCAGCAACAGGCGCTAGAATATCTTGTAGACTCTGTGCGGTCCGGGCATCTTTGTTTGTGCCACGACCGTGTCTTGCAGTAACTAAAGTTGGGTCAACAGCTTCATTAATATCTCTACCAAATCTAAAAGACGCCATAATCATTCTCATAATATGAAATGGGTCGGCAGGATTCCACTGGTCCCACCAGCTGTACAACGCGAAACCAGCCTGATGGTATTTCTCCAGCGCTCTTCTGAGTGCCTCCTGTTCGGCAGGAAAGGACTGGTCTAGAACTTTTTGCATATCCTCCGGATAAATGAGAGGAGGGGTCTTTTCCATTACGATCCAAGAAAAATCCTCCGCATGGGCGTACGCCTTCGGAAAAATGAAAGGATATCTTTTGGCTGTGTTAAAATCATCCTCATTCATCCGCATTTTGTAATGATCATTATCGTGAATAAGTTTAATAACGTGCTCGGGGTCACCGACGGGTTCGTATACCTTGCGAAAAGAGCCACCACCGATCTTTTTGAAACGATCGGATTCTACAATCGCACGTTGTTCCTCTAGATCATCAGTTGCCTGGATTTCTCTAAGCCACGGGAAATACTGGGCCTCGCCCTCCGTGAGATACTTCCGCCAGCTTTCAAGTAGGAGTTTCATTGTGTTTTTCTCAAAATATGTTCTTCATACCATCTCTGTTGAGCATCTTCAACCGATAACACTTCTTCTGATTTCTCACCTGGTGAAGTTCCCTCTTTGTCGGGTCTAACTTTCCAAAATTCGATTCTTTTGTCCCAATCTGGTAACAAATCAATTGGCAAAGACTTAAGCTGTTCTGGCTGCACTATTGTTTCTGCTAGCGCTGCATCCTGTGCTACGTCTAGAATGTCTCCAAGATGCCCAAATCCTGGGAATATGGCTAGCGGTAATCCAGTGGCTATACTTAACTCTATACTGTGCTTAAGGGGTACTCGTACATCGTGGGTGCCATGAAGAATATACCCACCGCTATGAGATCCAGCTGGGAGGGTGCCATTCTTTTTCCATGATGGTGCAACATAATAAACATTTGGAACATGTTGTAGATTCCCATCTTGAAGGGCCAAATAAGCTACGGCCCCTCCCCGACTATATGCAACTAGATTGGTGGGCTTCCTGTCGTTTAAAAAACGTACAGCCCTTTCTACATCGGCACTCGTTACCTTTTCATCTCCATCAAATTGTGGGCAACCACCATCGCCTTCTTTTTCCCAGACATCATATTCACCATCTGGTTGTGGCATATCCGCAGTGCCCTCCCCGGTGTCCGCGTCATAAAAGTCTTCTATGCACCCAAGCTGGGCCATACCGCCCCCGCGCCCCCGAGGAGCGGTCTGATGCGGTCGACCGCCTCTACCGTGGAACCCAGTCCATTCGACTTCGTTAATATACTTCCGCCAGCTTTCAAACAGGAGCTTCATTATTTTTCAACAATTTTGGTGTTAGGGGTTGCAGGACTGTCGGCAGCATATTTTGATTTGGTGTTTATCCAGTTTAAAAAGTGCTTTGTAAAATTGGGCATCGGCTCGTTGTCGTCTGCGCGCGCAATGAAGGCTTCTACTTCTGCTCTTAAGCCGTCATCCTCGTTGGCCCAGTATTCTGTTTCTATATCGTTATCAACAATCGACAATAGATCCTCGTCGACGCACAATAGCGCCAAAAGCTCGTCAACCCCTTTGTCCGTATCTTTTTCTTGTTTCTTTCGCCACGCGCTTGCAAGTACTGCGACAAGGCCGGCCCCCAACGCCATGCCTCCCGAAGCGAACAGCGCCGGGATCGCGCCGATGAGGCCGACGATGGACAGAAGCTTCTCCAAACTTTCAATATTCTCTCTGGAAGCTTTTAACGCTTCAATTTTTTCTTTTTGCACGGCTGGCTCAGAGATCGCGATATCAAGCGCTAGTTTAAATTGGCGAACCGTCACCGGATCCGTCGCCGTCGTCGGGCACGCTTCTAATTCTAGAAGAAGTTTCTTGCTGTGACAATTATCGCTTTCTTCTCGGGACGCAGCCAGATAGCGGTCCCACTTAATAGATATATAATTTGACATATACTATAAATAGTCTATTTCTGGTCCTTGTCTACGACAATTTTTAGGCCGCTGCGTTGGACCCATTCGTACCCTCCGAGTCTATCAACATATGTAATCCTAATCCATGCAATAAATTGAAAATAATTTTCCATCGATATGTCTGTTATAATGGCCAAACATCCCTGGCGAGGCTCATACGTTTTCTGTACCAGATCTCCGATTTTTAGCTCATCGGCACCGTCCACAGAAAAATCACACTACAAAGTTAATAGCCATTCAATTGAATAGATAACTTCGCCACCATTATACCCTTTATCTATATCTCGAATAACCATCTCTCGATCAATGTAGAAAAATGTAGGCCAATTTGTGAGGTCCCAGGAGCCTCCGCCACTAGTAAGCAATGTGCGGTCACCAGCGACCACAGGAGACGTTGTGTTGCCGTATGCGGTTGCCCACTGCTGGAGATCATTCAAGCCTACAGGACCAGCTTGGTCGTCTTCTATAAGGACTGTAACATATATCAGATCTTCATCAATATATAGGTCCTGTACCTCTTGCGCATGCGCGCCGGCACTATTACAAGGTCCACACCACATAGCCGAAAGGTCAACAACAATCAGAGAGCCATAGTGTTTATATAAATCAAACTCAATGTTGTCGTGATCAAAGGATATAATGTTGCAAGGGTGGTTGTTTTCTTGGCCACCACACTCTTCCCAGTTAACGTCTGGGTGATACGGAAAAACGGGACCCGGGTCAACGACATCTACGTTGGTGTCATCATCCTCCGCGTCAATTGGGCTCCCTCCCGGAGAACAAGCCGCGACTAATACTAAAAATGCAAGAAATAGTAGCTTTTTCATCATAAGCACCTCCTATTGTAACTAGGGGATATTAATTGTTTTGGGATTTTTTGGCACGGATGTCAGAATCTTTCTCTTCCTCTCCCCAAAAACACTCTTCTGTACTTTCACACAATTTTTCTACTTTTTCTTTGATCGTATCAATTTTTGCGTGTAAATCAGCCAACAATAGTGCCACCTTTTCCTGAGCTTCTTTAGAATCCATTTTATCTTTTCTCCAAAGATTTTTTTGCTTCCTTAAGCATCTGGGGCAAATCGAGCCCCGCGCAATCTATTTTCCCTTTTGTATAATTATAGTGGTTGTTAAAACCGCGAAATTTTCCTTGAGTGCTTGATTTATGTACTGTTAGACAAAATTCTCCTTCGGTTTGGGGATACTCAAGGGGAATTTCAAGTCCCACATGAACTGCTTCCCACAATTTTTTTAACGCCTCAAGTTGAACCGGATAAAAGCCAGTAAAATCATCAAGTTTGTGACCGTGTACTACGGCATTTTGAATAATAGGGCGTTCACCGAACCCATTTTTAACGTACCAATTTTGATATTTGGGATAAAATGCATTGGAAATCTCAATTCCGATACTATTTTGGTTCCCTACTCGATTTGAACAATGCCACGCACCGTGCTGAGTATCAAGGATTTGGTAGATCGTCCCGTCATTATCTAAGCAAAAGTGTACAGAAATGCCCCGTTTGTTAAGTATGCGCGCGCAGTCCTCGGCCGATAAACATACATCCCAATGATTTACGAAACTTAATGGTTTTCGCTCGGGTTTCCCCGAGTTATCATAGTATCTACCGGCTTCTATCTTGAGACCTCCGGGTTCATCCCACAGAACGACCTTATCCCAGTCAATTTCGAGGAATTTTCCATTGTGGACAATATATTTTTGTTCTCCGCCGTTCAGTCGGCACGCTTGCGGCTTATAGTCGGAGATCTCAACCTGTCTCTCAGTCCAAATCCTACGATAAGTAGACGGCCCACATAAGCCATCTGCTTTAATGCGATACTTTTTTTGCCATTTCTGGATGGCTTTAGTTAATTTGTCATCAAAATGGTTTTCTCCAAACCACGTCGGATCCCATCCAAGTTTATTTGCCGAAGCTTCATTATAAAAATCTTTATCCATGGTATAATAAATAGAAGTGAGCTCTTTAAGTGCTCTTTCCGTTGGACATTTTTAGGTATATCAATTATAATAGTTATAAGTTGCTCCCGTACGATAATTAATATATGAGCATTTTCCGCAAACACAAATCCATCGTCGACCGTGCCGCGGCCGACCGCGGCCGCCATAGGACGAAAATTGACAGGGCGATTAAAGAGTCTATCAAGGATGTGGTGGCAGAAGAATCCATTATTGGACAAAACGGCAAGAAAAAAATCAGAATTCCTGTAAAAGGTATCAAAGAGTATCGGTTTGTCTATGGAAATAACGAAAAAAACAAAAGTGTGGGCACCGGCGGAGAGCACAAACTTAAGAGAGGTCAAAAAATTGGAGGCAAGCGCGCCGAGAAAGGCCGCGGCCAAGGACAAGCATCTAACCAAGACGGTACAGAATATTATGATGTAGAGATTACGTTAGAAGAGTTGGCTGAATATCTTTTTAATGACCTTCAGTTGCCTGATTTGGAGAAAAAACAGTTCCGTTTTATTACACAAGAATCAATTAAGCGCAAAGGCTATCGTTTTCAGGGCATTCGACCACGACTTTCTAAAAAAGAAACGCTTAAACGAAAAATTCGACGACAGAAAATGGCCGAAAAAGTAGGAACCTATGACCCAGAATCTGGTGACCGCTTTCCTTTTCATAAAAATGACCTTAAATACCACCACATTAAGCCCAAGTCTAAAGAAAACAGCGCCGCCGTCATCTTTTTTCTTATGGATGTATCGGGCTCGATGTCTCAAGCGCGCAAGTACCTCGCCCGGAGCTTCTTCTTTCTCTTGTACCAGTTTCTGAACCATAAATACGAACAAGTGGAAGTCGTATTTATTTCCCACACTACGCATGCGGAACGGGTATCCGAAGATGACTTCTTTAAAGTAGCCTCCACGGGGGGTACCCTTATATCAAGTGCCCTCGATCGAGAATTAGAGATTATTGAAAAAGAATACCACCCCAATACGTGGAATATTTATACTTTTTACTGTGGCGATGGAGAGAATTGGGCATCCGATAACGAAAAGGCTGCCGATGAGTTCAAAAAAATTAAAGATGTCAATCAGTTGGTAGGATATTGCGAAATTAACGAAAATTATGCGGGACTGGCCGATGAGGAAGGAGCTCCCGCCGGCGATAGTGTCCCTTGGGGAACTTTCTCCGCGTGGAAAAACGAAGAATTAGATAATCTGTGGTCTAAATTAAATTCTTTGTGCGACCATAAATTTAAAAAAGTAATGATAGGAAGCTCCGACCATATCTGGAAAGCATTTACCTATTTATTTGGAGGAGGCGCAGAATGAGCGACTGGACTGTTTCAGAGCTTCAGAGATGGGATAATAAAATTTGTGCCGTCGCAGAGGACCTCGGCCTAGATTGGTTTCCGATTGATTATGAAATTATAGATTACCAGGAGATGCTTGGCGCCATGGCCTACACGGGTCTCCCCACACATTATCGACATTGGTCTTATGGTAAAGAGTATGAACGAGCTCATACACTTTATAATATGGGCCAAACTGGTCTCCCCTATGAGATGATTATTAATTCAAATCCTAGTATTGCCTACTTGATGAGAGAAAACCCACTCGATGTACACATTCTCACTATGGCACACTGTACGGGACATAGCGATTTTTTTAAACAAAATCGAATGTTCGCCGATACTAACCCATCCGATATTATCGGAAGTTTTAAGTCAGCCGCGCGCTATGTACGCCAGCTAATTGAAGATCCTTCTATCGGTATTGGGAAGGTAGAAAGAATTCTTGATGCGGCGCATGCGATTAAATATCAAGTGCCTCGCACTCCGGGTATTAAATATAAAACTCGTGACGAATGGATCGCCATCGAGCAGTTAAAACATCAAGATGATTCCGCCCATCATCCAGATCTCAAAAGATATCCCCACGAGCCGGATTATAATTTACTACTTTTTATTGCCAACAACAGCAGAAATTTAGAAGAGTGGGAAAGAAACCTTCTTCTTATCGTGGAAGAAAGTTCAAAATATTTTATTCCCCAAGCGCTAACAAAAATAATGAATGAGGGCTGGGCCTGTACTATTCATTATAAGATTGTTAACGAACTCAACTTACCCGATAATCTTCATCTTCCTTTTATAAGACTCCACAATCAAGTGGTTCGCCCTCACTTGGGAACCATTAATCCATATCACTTAGGTTTTGAGCTTTTTAAGAAGCTAATAAAAGAAAAAGGATTTGAAGAAGCTCTGTTAATAAGAGAGACACACAATGATATTACCTTCTTGCGTACCTATTTAGATCAAGAGTTTCTTCTAGATCAAAATCTTTTTAGTTATTCATTTAAACCTAAGGTTAAGTCTAGTACAATTGATGACATATCCGACGAAGGAGGGTGGGAACGAATTAGGGATGATTTGGTTTTGAATATTGGACTCAATCGTATACCGATCGTTTTTGTAATGGAAATGAATAAGAACCATAAGCTAACATTGGTACACGAGCACGATGGTCGAGATTTGGAGATCCCCTATGCTCAAAAAGTGTTTAATTATATAAAGGACCTCTGGGGAGATGAGCTTGTGTTAATATCTCAAGTAGAAGGTGAAAAATGGGAGTTTTAAAATGGGTGTAACAAATAAGTTCTTAGAAAGAATCAAAGAACATAAAGAAAAAAGCAAGAAAGAAAAATTTCAAGGCTTTTTGGGAGAGTACCTTGAGCTTATTGAAAAATCAGAAGCTGCAGCTGTTTTAGCCCACAAGCGGCTTTACGATACATTAATTGCCCACGGGATGGAAACTTTAGATGAGTCCGATTTGCGTTGTAGTAAAATCTTTGATGGCGAGCCTGTAAAAATTTATGATTACTTTTCCGATCACTTTTTTGGAATGGAGCGCTCCTTAGAAAAAATAATGCGCTTTCTTCATTCAGCCGCTATGAAAGGCGAAGAAAGCCGCCAAGTTTTGCTTTTATTAGGCCCCGTGGGGGCTGGCAAATCGGCCCTGGTTGAACACATTAAAAAGGCCCTGGAGAACTCAGAGCCAATCTTTGCGCTCAAGGGATGTCCTATTCAGGAGGAGCCCCTTCACCTAATCCCTCGGTCGCTGCGTGATAACTTTGCAGAAGCCTATGGAATAAATATCGAAGGAGACCTGTGCCCCATTTGTCGCCATCGGCTATTAACAGAGTATAACGAAGATTATACCCAATTTCCCATTACGCAGATATCATTTTCGGTCCGAGGCCGAAGAGGTGTGGGAGTGGTACCACCTATGGATCCCAACACACAAGACACAAGCCTTCTAATTGGATCTGAGGATATCTCAAAGCTCGACCTTTACCCCGAAGATGACCCGCGGGTTTTAAGCCTCAATGGCGCCTTCAATGTAGGCAACCGCGGAATTGTTGAATTTGTTGAGGTTTTCAAAAACGAAATAGAATTCCTTCACACGATGATTACGGCCACACAGGAAAAAAATGTGCCCTCCCCGGGTAAGCAGGCGATGATTTATTTTGACGGGGTCATCATAGCACACTGCAACGAGGCCGAATGGAACAAGTTTAAAGCCGAACACACCAATGAAGCAATTCTAGATCGTATTGTCCGTGTTAATATTCCTTATTGCTTAGAGTACACTGAAGAGGTTAAAATTTACAAAAAACTATTGGGACGCTCAGATTATGATTGTCATATTGCCCCACATACCCTAGAAGTGGCCGCGATGTTTGCCGTCTTATCTAGACTACATCTTTCTAATAAGGCTGACCCGCTTACTAAAATGAAAATTTATAACGGGCAAGAAATTGTAGAAAAGGGGCTTATTAAAAAAATTGATATTAAGGATCTTAGAGAAGAAGTAGAAGAAGAGGGAATGACAGGAATTTCTACTCGATTTATTATGAAGGCAATTGATGCATCATTAGCCGACTCAACTAAAGATATGATAACACCTATCTCTATTAGAGACACTCTGATTAAACAAGTGAAAGAACAAATTACAAATTCCGACAATAGAAAAACATACCTTCAGTTTCTACAAAAAACTCTTCATGAAGAATATCTGACAATTCTGGAGAAAGAGATTACTAAGGCTTTTGTCACGGCTTATGAAGAACAAGCGGAGTCTCTGTTCAACAACTACTTAGATCATTCAGAGGCTTATGTAAATAATACCAAGCTTAAGGATAAGATTACCAATGAAGAAATGGTTCCGGACGAAAAATTTCTCCAGTCCATTGAAGAGCAAATTGCAATCAAGGGATCGGCCAAAAATAATTTCCGAGCGGATATTACAGCTTATATGTTCTCTAAACTGCGCAGAGGCGAGCAAATTGATTGGAAGTCTTACGGGCCTCTAAAGGAGGCAATCGAAAATAAACTTGTGGCCTCCGTACGTGACATTTCGCGAATTGTTACTAAATCTAAAAGTCGTGATACCAAACAGCAAAAGAAGTTTAGTTCAATGGTACAAACATTGATCGATGATTATGGTTATAACGCCGACTCAGCAGAGGAGGTTATTAAATTTGCATCTAACAATCTTTGGAGAGATTCTTAAGAAAAGTCTTTTGGATCTCTATATTTAAGTCGTACTCTTTCGGATATGGGAATTGCTTCCCCATCACCATCGATACGAACGAAGGTCATCTGGGTGTTCACGACCGTCTTCTGTGTTCCATTGTACACAGAGTGCCTCCTAGCTTCCATATTTAGTGTTAGGGAGGTTTTTCCTATCTTGGATACCTCACCATATATCTTGATTATCTGACCGGGCCTACCGGGCTTCTGAAAAGTCAGGCCAGAAATATGCTTCGTGACCATTCGGGGTGTGTCGGCTACTTGTGCCGCAAAGGCTGCAGCTGCCTCATCCAGCCACGCGAGCATCACCCCTCCGAATAGGTTTCCGTGATAGCCTACATCTTGTGTTTTTACGAAGTGGGTAGATATAAGTTCCATTTTTAAGTATCTCCTGCGCTTAGAACAGCTAGGCCTTGCTGCTTACACCATTCAAACGAATGGGCAGGACTAGTCCATCGGATACGTACCCAAGGGTTGTCGGGGTCGAGATCCCCAAAAATATCGACGACGACGCCTACCTTTTCTGGAAATTTAACTGATTTTACTAAATCACCTACCTGCATATATTAATTATTAGGAGCTCCCCTTAGTGGAAAGTATTATCGTCGGGATCGCCGAACACTGCGACGTTCACTGAGTCTGGGGCTCCTAGGCTATGATTAGTCGAGAGAATCAAATTTTGTTCATCGGGATCCACGTATACTGAGACGTATTCTTCTTCTTCTGCTACATTCTGAAAATCTTGCAGTCCCAGTGACAAGCTTCCATACTTACTCACTATTACGGTGATAAGTGTTGATAGCATTCCAGTATCGCTCAAGGGGTTCTTGCCTTGGAGCGGTTTTTCTTTATAATTATGGGAAATACTTTTGAGCGCCTTTACCATACTATCCAGTTCTATGTGTATCTTGTTAAGACGCATTGCTCGCGTAAAGATTAAAATTATTGCTCCCATCAGTATTATTGCTAAAGTAACATTTAAAATAAACACTGCGCTGCTCCTACGTATAACTAGTCCAAAATCCGCGATTTTTTTGTCGCAAATTTTTTAGGCATTCACATTATACCGGATTAATACCGGCGCTTAAAGTGGAGACCAACGGATATTTCCCAAAATAGCAAATGCACTAGCACACTATAGATGCGCCAACCAAACATATTGCGGCCGCCAAGAGCAATAAGAAAGCCTAAGCTTAGATCAAGCGTACGCGTTATAGAGAACATCGGGCGCCACATATACTAAGTAGGCACAGACCCTAGAAGATAGAGGTTATTATGCGCGCTCCTGAGCCGACAATAACGGCACAACATATCCAAAAAACAACATAGGTAACATCTTCGTGTGATTGCAGGAACGCGCGCATAACAGACATAAGTAGGCAGCATTATACCAGAAAGCCCAAAATAAGTTGTTGTATAGTTATGCACTTAATATGCCAGTGCTACAAAAGTCTGGAAATTATTCTGGGGGTTTATTTCGAGGCCTTGTTTTGTGCAGCATTAAACGCTGCCGGCGCTCGCGTACGCGGAGGGAATCTGTTTGTACTGGGAAATGCTTACGATATGCGTCTTGAGCGTCTTGTACCATTGTATCCGCGGCCTTTATAGCTAGCCGCTTCTTGTACGTTCTCCAGGCAAAGTACGCCAGCAAACCGCCAGGGATTATGACGGCAACTCCGAACACCAGGGCGTGAACAAGTGGATTGGTCATCGCGTCGCATACTACCTCTTCTTAATGAGCCCTTTGATCCACGTGATGCCGTTAAGCATATGCTCTCCGACAGTGTCCCATAAGGCATGCAGAATCCCCACTGTGCAAAACACCCACATTAAAGCCAAGCTTGATAGCCCAGCTATGATGAGGACATTTTGTAGGGTCTCCACTAATTCTCACTACCCGGGGATCGGCCAGGGTGATCGCCGGCAGCGCCGGCTCTTCCCATTACGGTTTGTCGCATTCCAACATCGTATGGGTGCTCGCCTGCTAGCACGGCTGCTATATAGTCCATTGAGAGGTCTAGTCTCTCTAAAGCCTGTTCAATTCGCCTAACTGCATGATCGACTATCTTTTCAATATCTTCGCTTGAGATCTCTTCATGTAGTCGCTGCATCCGGATACTCCTTATTAATTAGTCTGCTCGAATGCATTATGCAAAAATCTCAGAAAATGGCAGCCGTATTGAAAACGTACTTAGGCAATCCTTCGCACCCGCAATAGTTGCATGGCACATACATCGGCGCCGGCAGGGGGGGAGGGGGGCCCCCCTTGCTTGCATTCTACAACTTTATTTTGTGAGCTTTTGTGAGTTACTTGTAGGCCGCATTCAACTCACGCGGCATTCTCCAGGTTCTCTGTGAGTTACTACGCACACGCAAGCACTCACAGTAGGCACAAAAAAGCCGGGGCGAACCCCGGCAAGATTGTTTGCGGCCTACAATTAGTTGGCCTTGTACCCGCGCTTATGCAGGGTCATACGCTCGATGGTAAGCACGGCGGCCTCATCGTCAGAATCGACGAGCGACTGCGCCTCGATTAGAGCGTGCCGGAGGTTGCCCACGGTTGCGACGTTCGCCGGGTCTACGCCAACGAGCGCGCAAGCCTGTAGAGCGCCGTCCAGCTTGCTCTGAGCGGCTGCAACGCGCGAAGCCGCGTCAGCTCCGGCGGCGGTGAAAGTCAGCACGCGGGCATAGCTCGCCTTGACAGCCTTATTGGTCGCCGGGACCTGACCCTTCCGGGTCGCGAGCATAAGCGCGGACCCTTCCGGGTTCAAGTCGCCGTGCGAGTCCTGGATGAAAGTGAAAGCGGAGCCGATGTTGCTGAAAGCGAGGGTCATATCGGCGGCGGTGGCGAGAAAAATGTCGGTCATGTTGTGTGTCCTTTCGAGACTGTCGGGGCTTTAGTGCCCCTCAACTGTTTATATAATACCATACTGAGCGGAGAAATCTCGGGCATTATTGTGCCCGATTGACTGGCCCGCGCCGGGTGCGCGGTCGTTGTTAGTGTCATCCCTCATGCTCATACAAGTATTGTACCTGAGAAATCCGCTTTTGTATCGGGCATTCCTGTGCCCGGTCACAAGCCCGGCCGTGCGCCTTCGATGCTTGTGGGTCGCAAGCAACTCACGGTGTTACGGTTGTGGGTGCGAAGCAACTCACATTTATTGTTTGTGCGCCGCAACGAACTCACACAACTCACGGGTTGACGCGGGTGAATCGGGTGCATCGGCTGTGTACTATATCGGCCAATTGCAAACCAGGCCGCATCCAACAGTAAAACAAACAAAACAATCCAAACCAGCATTACTTACACTTTCCTCCAACGGGACCTAAGCCACATTCACCCATTCGCTCTTACGAGACAACACCTTGAATCGGTAGGCTCGTCGTTGTCGTGATTGGTAGTGGTCGGTGAAAGGCATATCCCATTCAGGCAGGCTGCTTGTGTTGGCAGTCCAGTTCACTTCCACTGCTCCGTGATGGTCGTTCTTCATCACAATGCCCAGTATAGCTCCGGTGTAATCGTGTGTTACCGTGTCGAGGGTGATCTCCTCTACGCTGACAAGATCTCCTGGCAAGATTTCTGCTGAGATTTTCTGTGACTTTTTCTCTGAAGATTTGTTGAGCGGATAAGTTCTCTGACTTTTTGGTGTAACCTTCTGAGACTTTTTCTTCTGTGGTGTCGCTGCCTTTTTCTGTGCAACGATTTTCTGTGAAGATTTCTTTGTAGTGTTCGCGGCCTTTTTCTTGCCGCCCCAAGCAGTCCAACAAGCGTTCGAGCAAACCACGTTGCCTGTCTTCGCTGTAAACTTCTTCGCCTTGCAGTGCTTGCATGTCTTTACAAACTTTTCTGCTGCTTCTTGTGCTGTGATTGTGCTCGCGAGCTTCTTTGGGTCCGTGAAGATTTCTGTGGTGATTTCGCGCCAACTCTTCTTGCGATTTATGTAGCACAACTTTACCGTGGGCTGCGCCGTGAACTTCCCGCTCTTTGCGTCGATGCCGGAATTTACCACAACTCGCACAAACTTTGCCGTGGGATGGTTGCGGCTATAAATAACCGTGCTTCCTTTGGCGTTGCTTTTGTGCGGAATGAATCCGTCGAGGAAGAGGATGTTCTTGATTTGTGCTGCGATTACTTTGCTCATCTTATGTCTTTCGTTATTGCTGAAATGATGCGAACGTTTGTTTCTGTTTCCCAACCTTCACCAACCATGTAATCCTTCGGGAAGTTCAACCAATGAACAAAAATTTCCGGCGAATTGCCTCGGTTGATCGCTCCAACTGATTGGTGTCGCGTCCTTGTGACAATGCCCGAAAGGCCGGGATAGTTTATCTGGTCGCGCCATTCCACGAAATCACCGATTTTCATCGTTTTGCTTTGCTCACAAGTTCAAGTTCTCTAACATGTTCTTCTGTTGTGCTGCCATTGTTCCAACTGAACCACTTGACGGCAACATGATGAGCGCCGTTTGCGTTCACCCGGAGAATCTTCATTACTGTTCCGGGGTCATCTTTCAATGGGATGGATGTTACAACATCGCCAACCTTCAAGATGGGCTTTCCCCATGCGTCAAGTTTTCTCATTGTTCTACTCGCTCCAACGTGGGGAGCCTTTCCACCGTCAAAGTGCCGCTCGTCCATTCGATTGTGGCGGACTTTCCGGGTTCGAGGATGCCCACGGTTTTAGTCTTTCCGAAGCCAACCACAAGTCCGACAAGAGTCGATGGTTCGCAGGGCTCGAAGCAGCGTGCGGCAATCCGCACCAAGTCGCCAACTTTGATTGTCACGGGTAACGATTCCCCTTCATTTTCGCATCCCAAACTTCTTCGGAGTACTGTTTGGCGAAGCGGAGGCTATCGCCTTGTCCCCCGGTTGCCTCTTCTGCCTTTACCTTCTTGGCGAAATTGCGAAGCACCTTGATGAACTCAATTTTGCCGAATGCGCGCTTGTGGTGAGTCTTGAGGCCGCGCCCCAGGTATTCGGTGGCAAGGTGGTCAACCATTTTGATGGTGTTTTCCATCCCGTCCTTATCCTCGGTATCAAAGACAATAACCATCTTCACTTTTACTCCCCCTGGAACTTGATGATGTCGGCCTCGGTCAATCCGAGTTCTGCCATCGCGGCTTCCCGTCGAAGCTGCTTTGCGGACTTTCCGGCAATCTTTGCCTTCTGTGCCGTCATCTTTTTGACGGCCTTCGGCTTCTCGGGTTCGTCGAGGAACGTCGGAATATGAAACGTCGTCGTTGCTTCCTTCCCCTTGTTGCGGAAGCGGGCAATCCGCTCTCGGCGGGCTTCGCCGGGGATGCCGTCGCGGCAGTCCTCATCTTTGGCGTTTGCGCGCTCGTGGTTGTTCACGCCGCCGTGATGCTCGCAGCGCCAGTGCATTTCGTGCTTCTTTGAAATGTTGACATCGAACACACGGCAGCCACCTGTAAAAGTACAGGTGACTCCGTGCGTCGAATCGGCGGCTAGGCGGGAGCCGTTGGCGAGGGCGAAAGCATTGTTGCCGTTGTGGCGTCGAGACATTGAGAGATTCCTCGTGTGCGTTCGGTAGCTTCATCGCCCCCAACTGTCTATAATATACCACGCGAGGGCGTTCCTGTCAAGGGAAATAACCTCCTGTTTTACGGGTTGCGGAAATACGTACTTCGCATCGAGGGTGTAAACCTGTGGATCTGGCCGTCTGGGCCGAGTGCTTCATACCAAGTGTCAATACCAAGATGGCCGCTGGGTTCGTCGGCGGCAATATGTTTCTTCCCGAGACACACGAAAGCATCGCCGTCTTTGAAAGTCGACATATGATTGTACGGATAGTTAGCAGTCCAAAGCCAACCTATCCCGTCTTCTATCCCTGCGCGATGGCTCATGATCCAATGGTTCTTCTTGTTCTTGTCAAGGTTTGCGAGTTTGTAGAGCTTGCCTTTTACCATATCAAAAAATTACCGCGCATCCACGCCTTCGCGCTTTGTGATTTCGGCGACCCTGAGGAGTGCCTTCTTGCGAAGGTCACCCAAATGGCGAGCGTAGTAGTTGTTCGCCCTCGGCGGGTCAGGCGTCGTGGAGATTCTGAGCGCAAGATTCAGCGAGCAATTCTGGTGATTGATGAACCGTTCCAAAGTGTAGGAGCGCGTACGCTCATCTTCGGGCAAATCCTTATAGATCTCTTCGAGCACTTCGGTCGGGGTATTGTTCTTGCACTTGTCGTTGCCGTACCAACGGTAGCCGCCGAAGAATGCCTGCATCATGCGCCAGTGCGAGCGTCGGTTGTTCTTGAAATACTTGCGGTAGACTTCCGCATATTCCTTCTTCTTCAGCTTGATGCTGCCATTCGCCATCAGCGTTGCCTTGAAAACGTAACCTCGATGGTTCCAAAGTTCCTGGGCTGCTTCCTGGGTGATGTTCGGGTTGCTTGCAAGATACTCCTTGCCGAGACGATACCAATGCTTTGAAATCGCAAGCATCGTTTCTTCGTCGGTGTATCGGTTCTTTGCGAGGCCGACAACTTCGCTGTTGTTCATCTTGCCGATGTTGTTGGCGTAGGGTGAAGTGTAAAGGGTGGTCATTTCATATCCTCATAATTGCTTTGCGTCGGTATCTCAAAAGGATCGACGGACGCGGTTGATTGATTGTTGGTTTCGGAAGTAGACAGACAACCCGTACAGCTTCCACAAGATGATTCGCCTTCGCCTACTGCGTCGGCAATTGAATTGCGGAAGTCCTGCTGGAAACCAAACAACTTCTGCCAGCACCATTCGGATAAACCAGCTTCAGTAAGGTGGTCGTCGTCGCGACTGTCCAGCCATTCGATGCGCTTCTGCGCTCCGTAGCTGTCCAAAGCGACCATAATCGTGGTCACTTCATCGTCTGTAAGTTCAATCTTTATCATTTTTGAACTCCGAATTGTTGAAAACGACGGGGTGCATCGTGTGGTCTGCGATGATGCGCGCCTTTCCAACATGGCAGGAAGTGGTTTGGGAGTGGTATGATCCGCCGGGGGATGTGAAGTCTCCCAACACGCATACTCCCGATTCAGAGCGGTGCCCAATCTTCAGTTTGTACGAAAACAGACTTGTTCCGTCGGTGCAAAGTGCTCCGGTGTGGGAGTTGGCGGCTTCGCCCTTCTTCCACTTGCCCAGCACTAGGTCATTCCTAAGTCTCATGGGGCGATCCCTACCAGAATCCACGGCAACGTGACTCCGATCAAAAAGATCCAGAGAACACCATCAAAAATTGCTTGTGCTTCCATTGTTCAGTCCGTCTGGCTGCCAGCAATCGCTAGCACCACAGTTATAAATGCAAAAGTGATCATTCGTTCGGTTCCTCTTTCGTCTCAATGTCTTCGTCGTCGAAGACGGGTGAATCATACTCGTCGTCAAAACCATAACGAAGAGAATTGCAATATTCCCAAGGATTCATTCTTACCAACCTCTCTTATTCTTGTGTTTGGTCTTACGGGAATGACCTTTGGAAACATCCCGCTTGCGGTTGTGGTGCTTTCCGGCACCACTTCTTTGGAAAGCCGCAACGGCAGTCCAGTTTCTAATTTTCATTTTCTTTAGCATCCTGGCGGCTCCCTCACTTTCCATCAGAATAGCACAGGGAGCCGCCACAGTCAAGGACTATATCAATCAGTTTTCTGAGGGATGACAATCATGCGTTCAGGCTTCGGGTCGAAGTACGGACGATTGCCGTGGTACTCATCGGTAATCCAGAGCCGCTGAACATTGCAGCGAACTGGCTTCGGAGCTTCCATATCCGTACAAACAATGAGTCCATCGAAACCGCCAGTTTCATTGACGAACTTCGTCGGAGCGTCGAAGCAAGTTCCACCGTACATGGTGCGCTCTCGCTTCCGATTCTGCCCCTTCTTCCAAACCCAGTTCTTCTCGGGGTCCACGCGGGTGTCAAAAGGAATCACGGTGAACTCAGCGATCTTTGCCAGCCCATTCAACTCCGCGAAGAAAGCCGAGAGCATTTCTTCCGAAACAGAGCCGCTCTGGTCAATCGCGATCGCAATCTTTGCAGTCCGCGAAGCCTTCTTGCCTGGGTGCATGTAAGGATAACGCTTGTTGATCTTAGTAACGGAAGAACGCTTGTTGGCCTTTTGGCTTTGCTTCACAAAGTAACGCAGTACCTTCTTCCAGTCAACCTTGTTAGAAATGGAGGCCATGATTTCCTTGCGACAATCAGCCGGGACGGTTCCCCAGCCTCGGCTGGAAGAGTTTGCCTCTTCAACGGCATCCTTGATGAATTCCTTGACTCGCTCCTCGGCAATCTGCTTTGTTTGCTCGTCCATTTCGTCCCAACCGGAATGATCATCGAAACTGTCCATTCCATCGAGCGGGTTTCCGTTGCCTTGACCGTTGCCTTGACCTTCGCCGGGTTGGCCGCCACCTTCGCCGCCTTGACCTTCGCCGCCGCCTTCGCCTTCCTTTTGCATCTTGCGAAGCTCGCGAAGATAGTGTTCGGCAGTCTTGAAGGGTTCAAGGTGGGCGAATGGTCCCTGTCCAGGGAAGCAAGCACCCTCGGGAAGGTTCGGGAGGTGTCCGTTGATAGACAAGTCCATAGCAATATTGTGAATCTTGCGCTCGCTTTGCGACATATCACGGAAGGACAGAAAGCGACCACCAGTCACATGCTGAAACACGATGTGGTAAAACTCGTGCTTGAGCACATCCTTCCGAGCGTCATCGGACATTTCCGCAAAGAACTTAGGATTGTAAAGCATCTTGAGCTTACCTTCCTCAGTCACGGTTACACCAGCGGTAGGGATCCCATTGGTTCCCTGCTTGTCCATTCGCCGCGAAAGCGCAGCGAAGAAGGGTTCGTCCATTAGCAGGCGGTGAACGTGAATGTTCAGGTCGAAAGCGGACACATCCACTTCCTCCGCTTCGCTACTCTCAACCTTGTCCGGCGCGCCTAGCGCGTCAGCGATTTCGTCGTTATTCATTTCTTCGTATGCCATTGTATTGTGCCCTTTCTTTTAGCACTTGTCGCCAGTGAGAATTTCAACAAGGTAGTTGCCGACCGCGCGGTCGTCCTTGTCCTTGGTGGCATGGAACGCAATTGCGTTGTCCTGATTGGCCTGACCAATCACAGTCCAGAGCTTCATCGCGGGCTCGGACGGCAGAGCCATAAAGTAGTTTGCCAGATTGGTCAGTTCGCCCTCGTTGAGAGCGTTCTTGAATCGGTCGCTTGTACCCATCTTGTCAATCAAAGCGCAGTGCTGGTTCATATCCACGTCGGGAACCTTCCCCTTGTCGAGAACATCAGAAATGGTCACAACCTTGGAGTAGTTCGCGACGAAATCGTTGAACGACACCGCAGCTTCGAAGCCCAGGTAGGCCGAAGCCAGCGAAAAGACCACCGGGTTGGACTGTCCCGCTTCCAACATCTGCGCGGTTGCAACAGTGTCGCTGAAACGAGCCCAGGAACGCCGGGAAGGATAAACCTTGTTCGGCTCCGGATCGTCGTTGTGCTCCAGATGCTCGGTGTTGTTCCGAATGAAGTCAGTCACCAGCGGGTCGCAGTTAGTCTGCGCCCAGGTAATCCAGTCGTCGATGGAGGGTTCAACATCGAACACCGTGTAGCGGTCGAGTTCAGCCGGGTCCATTTCGCCAACCTGATAAGCGGCGGCTCCCGCGTGGGTTCCACCATTCACCGCAGCGAAAATCAGAGTCTCGGGGTGTAGAGTGTGACCCGCGAGCTTGCGCGAATCGCAAAGCTCGAAGATGCCCTGCCGGACTTCCAGGGTTGCCCGGTCAACCTCATCGAGGAAGAGAAGGACACCCGTCGCGCAAGCAGTTGCGAACCAGTCAGGCGGGCAGAAAGAGGTTACATCATCGTCAACCTTCGGCAGACCCAACAGGTCGCCTTCAGTCATCTGCGAAGCGCGACGTTCCACAACGGGAAGGCCGACCGAAATCGCATACTGATACACAACACTGGATTTACCAATGCCGTGCCTGCCGCGAAGCAGGACAGGGTGATTCGCACTTGTAACGTGCGGGAGGACGAGGAGAAGATTCTTGAAGTCGATTGCCATGTTTTGTTCCTAGTTGTGGGGCTTACTCGCCCCGTCCATTATCTATATAATACCACACTCGACCGTCGAAGTCAAGCAAAATAATCGTCCCTTATATACTAAGTATCAATCCCGGGGACTTCGGGATCTTTCATTTCAGAAAGTTCAATCTCACCATTCACGTAGTCGCGGAGCTGCTGCCTCTGGTAGTCGTCCAGCGTGTGAAAACTGCGCTTGGTCTGCTCGTTGGGAGCCTTGAAATGCTCCTTCGCGGTCTTCTTGATATCCTTGGGGCATACAAATGCTTTGTTACTGAAATCAGTTTGCCCCGCCGAAACCACTTCCCAATCAACATTGTTCAGTCGGTCCACTCGGTCCATCTTCTCATTCCCATAGTATCCCTTTCCGTAGCGAGGGACGATGCCGGGAATGCAGGGAAGCGTGATACCGATCATCTTTTGATAGGAGGGCTCGTCGTTTCGAGCACCAATGCGCTCATAGGAAAGCATCGAATTGCCGCTCATCCACTCGGGGGCGTTCATAATGCCGTGATAGTGGTACAAATCAGAATTGATACCCCCCATAATCATTCCCACAGGAGGAATGTAGTTTTCGTCGCTGGCATAAACATACCCGGTTGCGGTGTGATATTGAGCATCCTGACAACGCACCAAAGCGCCGATGCCAAGCTGAGTATCCTTCATCCACTTCACTAGCGCCGAGCGCCACAAAGTAGCGTCGTTCGTAAAAGCGACCTTGTGCGCCTTCATGGTAACACACCCTGCGCGGGTGTGTCCGCTTTCATCGCAGTAGCCGCAAATCTTTGGCTTTGCCTTGCGGGCTAGAATTCGTGCCCATTCGCGGCCGCTGTAACTATCGGGGTCTTTCTCCCACGCTTTCCTGAGTTCGGGGCAACCTGTTCGGTTGTGCCCATTCTCGTAACAATTTCCACACCTTACGGTGCCGTTCCAACTCATCTTTTCATCTCTCCTCGTTGGATTTATTCTCTAGCTTCTATGTTCATTCTAGCAGCTTTTGGTCCTGCTGTCAACCATTTTCTATCAAAGAAAAGAAGGGGGGCAACCGCTTTTCAGGTGTTGCTACCTAGACAACTTTCAACACAATTCGCGACAGTTCCATATCGTCAGATAAGGGCACTCACCGGGATTCAGGATTGTCATTGAATCCACATATTTAATCTAATTCACCCCTAATTCCAACCCCGATCTTGCAGGGCTGAATGTCTACTTTCTCTTCTTGGCTCTTTTGAGGTATCGTTCCTCAGTCCAAATGGGTTCGGCTGAACCCACCATCAAAACTTGAATGGGCTTCGCGCCCTTTGCGTGGGACTTCACTTGACTTCCGTCGCTGGAGTTCGCCAATACAACTACGGGCATGTTCTTCTTACCGTATCCGGCGGAGGCGCGGAAGATAGCAGTCGTCCCAGCGGGAAACTGACTTTCACTCAAAGCGTTGTTGATTACCGCCGACGCATACTTGTTGAGTACGAGCTTGTTATACTCCTTTTCCGTAGGGGTGCCCGTACGACCACCATCCTGATCGAGATACTTGTAAACGATGTTGTTGTAATAGCCCGTCTTCAGGTAGTAGCGCAGAGCGATCGTGAACTTCTGTTCCTTTTCGTAGTTCCAGTTGTTTGCGAAATCGGCGCGGGAGGACAATGCCTCGTCCGACCACCGACCCTCAATCTGCTGAAGGTGTCGTTCCTGATTGAGGGAAAGAACGCGTCCATTTTGGACTTGCTCTTGGATAGATTGCATGAATCCATAATCCCAGGAAGTTTCATCCCCAGCAATCAAGATTCGTCCCAGAGTATTATTGATTCGTTTTAGCATGGGAGTCCCTTCGTCCACTGTATCTATATAGTACCATACTGGAGCGGCTTTGTCAAGCCTCAAATAGGATTTTGAGGTTTTGGATGTGCTTGCAATCTTGCCTGAACTGGAAGCCGCGACATTCGCACTTCCATGCGGGTCCGGTCTTAGTCACCTTGTAGGTCTTGCCTTTGCTGCCCTTGACCTCAATGGTCTTTGCGGGCTCGTCGGAGTAGTTGGAATCCCAATACTTTCGAGCTTCGGTGCCCCAGCAAAAGAACTCCTGAATATCATCGAGGGTCCAGTCGGGGTCAATTTCAATAAAGGTTCCCCCCGATCCTGCATACGTCTTGCCCGAGGCGTGACCCGTCCAAATTGTAGGAGGCCAAGGAATGATGTAACGGTTATCAGGCGTAGTTTTGGGAGACATACTCAGCAGCCAATCGGTCAAAGGTTTCCTTCTGAAAGTTGGCAATACTAAAGTATTCGTTATCTATCTCGTCCCAGTATACCCCCAAGGCTGAAAGTGTGTCGTCAAGTTCTTGCGGGACGCTCCCGGAGACTCGACGTTCCTTCGTCAATCTTTCCAGGGCTTCGTCTTCCAGATTCAAAATGCCTTCAAACATTAGTTTACCTCCGTGGGTTCATCTGATTCTATATCTAGTATAGCACCTCCAGGCGGCGTTGTCAAGCACGAATCCTTATAGTCAGCATCGAGCTGAATGAAGTATTCGTCAATCGCTTCGTGCGCGGAAAGCGCAGTGCGGGGGGCCGTGAAACGGAGAGGCTCCATTTCTGAGGTCATTTCTGACTTTGTCACATCGAAAATTTCCACTGTTCCGCCTCCATACCAAACGCACAAATAAATATCGTGCACTACAGTAACTAGTTCCGCGCCATCAACAACGTTCAATACATCTATAGCATTCCAACTACAATCTTCAGTATCCTTCATTTTTCCTCCTCTGTAACTTCTAGATTATCTTTTCCAATAATCCAAATCCAATCGGGAACTGTCCCGATCATCTTGAGTTCTACCCCATTTTCTGTAGGGAAATCAAGTACTTGGAAGGTTTCCTCCAAATAGTTGAACATCCAATCAACTTGGGGTTCGGCAATCAACTTTACAATATCACCGATTTTCATTTAGAGCCACCAATTCATCTGACTTACAAGAGGTTGCGTTAATAGAACCATCCCGCAGGTTGATCCAGTGTACGGTTTTAATCTTTACGCTACCAGGAACTTCCTGGGTTATGACGCCGAGCCAATCCGCGTAGTAGCCACCACGATACCTTACCAAGTCACCGATTTTCACTTATGACCTCCACATCCCAAAAGTCAGGGCTAAATCGTCCTGTCCTGTCTCCGGTAAAACACTCGATATACTTGTCGTCGTGATTCTGCTTGATGAAGATTCCCATATAACGATTCGGATAGTCGTCTTTATTGTAATTCTCCTTGCGGGTCGCCACTACCAAATCACCGATTTTCATTCGCCACACTCACATTTTTTTATCTGAATTGTTCGATTATCCACAATACATTCAGGACACAAAACATATCCGGCGCCGGGCGATGCTTTTTCCATTCTCTTCCAATACTCATCGTGGCGTGGGGCATCGTTGTAGATTTCCCTCCACGGTCCTACAAAAAAATGAATACAACAGTCCGGGATGCCCGAATGTCTACCGCAAAACCAATGGTCGACCCCATCACCAATCTTCATTTATAATCTCAAAGTCTTTGATATTACTTGAGTAGGGAATATCGTCGCCAGGGAATATCGCAGTTACCATGAGGAACGTCGCGGGCTCGATGCCGTCGCGATAGTCCTCCACATTCATAACAACCCCAAGGGGACGATCCTCCAAAGGAGTTCCCCATGCTTCGGGGCAGAATGTTACCAAGTCACCGATTTTCACTTAGAATCTCCAAGTGGTGTTCGGGTGCCCACTGTTCGTCGCCACTTTCAAGCCAATGAACCCAAACACGCTCATCGAAGTCCAGGTCGAAAGATGTAATAATACCGAGTCGGTCTTCCCACTGTTCATCGTGCGGCGGCGCGTAAAGTACCAAATCACCGATTTGCATTTATAACCTCCAAGAACTCGGGCGGTTCCGTCTGAATGTTCGACGCGCCGCCGCCCCCAAAAGGGGCAGCGACAGGCGCGCTCCAAAGAATATCGAATGCCTTACCATTTTC
>Ga0209434_1000035_pt1 | contig 101943 bp, 128 predicted proteins | sample ETNvirnome_2_300_FD_184068 | JGI IMG/M metagenome (GOLD analysis project Ga0209434, IMG submission 184068) | Marine viral communities from the Pacific Ocean - ETNP_2_300 (SPAdes) (version 2) | ecosystem: Environmental > Aquatic > Marine > Oceanic | place: Pacific Ocean | collected 2013-06-22 | reverse complement strand
TGAGCTGGCTTAGGACTTGCTAAGGTTCTTCCACAATGAAAACATTTATAGTTCGTATGAACTATATCTTTTGCTTTTGGCATTGTAAATGGTTTTGGACCTGGCCTGTTTTCGCGAAAAGGAGCTTGAAGTGGTTTAAGCGGTTTAAGCGGTTTAAGATCAGCGGATTTTAGCTGGCTTTTTTTTTTGCTACTTTGACGCCAGATTTAGAATCTGCGAACATTTGATCTGCTAATTCAACAGCATGATATGCATCTCTAATCCTTTGGTCCATATATTGTGATATATCAACTGAACCAGGATTATCTTTATTTCTTTGGTATAAAGCTCTACCAAATTCTTTAGGACTCATATTATCGAGATCGGGTCTGCGTTTGCCCATGATATCTAAATCGTCTTTAATTTCTTGCTTGATATCAGGAGGCAGCTCGCTGATCGTTAAATCAATTGCATCATGTCGTGCTATCTTCACTGTTCTTTTAGAACTAGCTTCATTCCAATTAAAAGGCTTAGAAGTATCGCTTTCTGGGCCATATCCCCTGTCGTTATTACTTCTCATCTCTTGTAGACGCATTTCAGTATTACCATATGCAGGAATTATTGGCTTGCGTTTTTGACCTGGTTTAAGCTGCATATTATTAGGTTCAGGAATCCATTTATCTACTTCAAATCGTTTTTGAATATAACCGCCGACCCATTCACCATCTTTATTGCGATAGGGACGCGAATATTTGTCCATGATTGAGCCACGCCAAATAGCTTCCCAGTCAATGTTCCAATAATCATCAAGAGTAAGGCCAAAGCCTTTATTGCGCTCAACAATGTGCCAATCAGAAACTGGTTGACGGAAAAACGGATCGTATCGTTTTTCGTCTGGACCCCACATTCTAACTTGATCAAAAAGCTTGTGTTGAGCTGATTTTATAACTTTATTAGATTTATTAAAGTTAAAACTAGACGTTTTCTTAACAGAATCTTTCGCTAATTTCTGAATCTGATCAGCGGAACTTTCAATAAACTTTTTGTATTTTTCGTTAGCCATATTATTTGGGTTTTCTCCGCTTACATTTTCTTTATATTCAGCTTCTATCCCTTCTTCACTTGGCTTCATTGCTTCTGGCAAAGCTTTCCAAACTCTTAATGCTGCTTCTTCTCTTGTTGTTTCGTCTTCTGCACTATAAAACTCTTCTAATCCCGTCTTTGCCTCTTCAAATAAATTGACTTGCTGACCCGTTTGGGAATCTGTTTTTTCTGTTAGAGGGTCAATCCTGATTTGTGACAAAGCGTTATTAAATCCATTTGGATGTCCGCTTTCGTCGGGAGTATTCTGTTCTTCCAACCATTGCTTATATTCATCAAAGCTACCAAACGATATTCCCGCTTGCTGTATTTCCAAGTCATCTTCTGCTCCCATCTCTGCTAGATCAGGATTCATATCAGTTGGATCAGCAGGAGGAACAGGAGGATATCCACCAGGTGCCATTTGATCACCAAATTGAGCTTGTTTTGTTTTACTGAAGTTATAAGGCATCATTACTCCGCATTGCCAACTAGACTATCGAACATACGGCTAACAATATCTTTAGAAGAAACAGCTTTTGAAGAAACAATAATTGGATCTTCTTTGCTTTCTGCTCGTTCTGTATTAGAACGTTCGATAGTTGCTTCACCTTCTGTCTTCTCAGGAATATTACCGAAATCGTTGTCTTTAGCAAAAATACTCATACCTGTTTGCTGGGTTTTATAAGGGTTTCCCGCTCTAGCACTAAGAGAAGAGACATGGCTATCTTTTCTCTGGTCTGTTTTCTGTAAAGCTTCAACCATACTATCCATACGTTGTTTTTCTGCATGACGCCTATTATTCTGAATTGCTTCTTTTTCTGCTTCGCCTTCTTTTGTAGGATCTGGAGCACCTGCTAGTCTAGCAAGACGTTCATTATCCCAAATCGAATTTGAGCTTTCGGATTTAATATATTTACTAGGACCACGATCATTACTAATACCACCAGTTCTGGCAGAGCGAATATTACTTGAATGACTTAAATAAGATTCTGGACTGAACTTACTCTGTATTTTTTTAGCTGCTTCAGGAGCTATTCTTTCTTCTGTTTTTGTTTCCTGATCGGGAATATAACCTTCTTCCAGAAACTTCACAACAGATTGCTGTTTATACAGATTACCTGATGTTTGTTTTGCAAGTTGCGGAGGACGAGAAGGTTTAATATTCTTTGCATTATTAATAGCTTCTACTTCTTTTTGCATGGCATCCCAATCAATATTCAAAGAAGGTATTGATCTTTCTTTATTTGTGGGGAAAAGCATTACTGTTTCGCTCCTATCGCTTTTAGCAATTGTTCAGCAAGACTATTTTTGCTGTGTTTTATCATTTCATGGATTGTATAAGATGTTTTTGAAGAATCGCCACCAGAAGCTGATGGCTGTCCATACACTTGAGATAACTCATCTTGTTCAACCATTTCTTCGCCATCGCCACGTCTTACAGATGTAAAACGAACTGTCAGTTTTCCATCTGAATTTTCTGCTCCTTCGAAAAAAAGATTGTATTTCTGTTCAATATCTTTGATCATACGACCAAAGTCTTTATCTGATATTTGATTCTGCGAACCGTAATAGTTACTTGGGATAACTACTTCTACGCTTTTCGCACCCTCTGCATCAATTGTTTTCTTGACAAATTTACTTCTAAATTCTTGAAGTCTACGGCCAGGATAGCCAAATTCTTGAAGCTTATTAAACAAGTAATCTGCTAAATCAGATTTATTTGATTCAGGAGAAGGAGACTCCTGTTCCATTTTAGCCAGTTCGACTTCGTTCTCTAATTTTTGAGGAGCCATAAGCTGGTCTACACTTTCAGGTTCAATACCTGACGTATCCAGACCTACATTGCCCATTCCCGTATCTTGTTCGAGAGCGGTATTCTGAAATTGCTGAGCTACCATTGTGCGTAGCTTGCCGCTAGGCGAAATTATCATCTTGTTCTCCTCTTAAATAAGATTACTTATCAGCCGTCATAGCTTCGGCATATTCGCGAGGATACAGTTTGCTCCAATATTCAACGAGCCAAGTCTTGGATTTGTCGTCCAAGTTTGCGATTTTCTGAAAACGTGGACCATCAGCGATTTTGGTTTTTTCATTGGAACTAGCTGCCATGCAAGACTTGCATCCTTTGCAATCTTCGCCATCGCAGCCTTCGCATCCTTTGCAATCTTCGCCATCGCAGCCTTCGCATCCTTTGCAATCTTCGCATTCGCCACACTTGTCATCGCAGCAAGTGCATTTAGAAGCAACTTTAACTTTGTCTTCTGCTTCAGATTCCTTCTGGTCGCTATCGCCTTCACGATGCTTACCAGCTTCTGGATCGTTATGGCATTTTTCTTCCACTTTAGGCTGGCCGCTGTCTTCGGCTTCATCTTTTTCTTTCTCTGCACCTTCACCAGCAATTCTGATTTCAACTTCAATTTCGGCTTCTTTTCTGATTTCAACTTCAATTTCGGCTTCTTTCTTGTCGTCGTCTTCTTTGTCATCGTCTTTCTTGTCGTCGTCTTTCTTGTCGTCATCTTCGTCTTTCTTCTTGCCGAAAGGCTCTGCCCTTTTGTCGCCAAAGTTATCGATGCCAGCGGCTTCTTTAACTTCTTCTTCTTCTGTAGCAACAGCAACTGTTTCTGCTGTCTTTACTGCATCAGCAGAAGCAGTTTTTACTGTATTTGCTTTGCTGAAAGAGGCGATTATGTCCTCAAAACTACGCCCTTTGCCCGTCTTGATCGAATGTGTAACAAGCTTCATACGAAACCTCCTTAAATGACGTTATTATGATCGATAATAACGTCAAGACTTCTGTTTTGGTTAAATAAACTGTTCGTTAATACCTTATAGTATTTTAAGTTGTAAATCCTTCTTACTGTTTAATTTCACTTGGCATGAATTCTGACGCAGAAGGGAAGACTCCCGGCCCAACATACGTTCCCTGCTGCTACGTTCCCTGCGGCTGATTACTTGTGATTATTTTCCACCCAAGAAAACTCCTGCTGCGTGCCCGGCTGCTGCGCTGCCTGCTCTTCTATCATTTTTATAACACGTCCAATTGCACCTTTTGCACCTTTTGTGTGCAGAAATAGATCGTGCCTTCCCGGCAATTCAGAGCGACCGTGCATATCTTTTAAATATTGAAGTACCTGTTCGTACGGCTGCTGCGGCTGCTGTTGCTGCTGCTGCTGTTGCTGCGGCTGCTGTTGCTGCTGCGGCTGTTGCTGCTGCTGCTGTTGCTGCTGCTGCTGTTGCTGCTGCTGCTGTTGCTGCTGCTGCTGTTGCTGCTGCTGCTGTTGCTGCTGCGGCTGTTGCTGCTGCTCAGCCGCTTCCATTTTAGGTCCGCTTAATACGCCTATCTGTTTTTGAAGCACTGTAATTAAATTGACTAAAGCTTGCGGACGTTCATTAATAGCTAATTTTTGTAATTCCACATCTTTGCTTGCCTCAGATTGCGGCTGCGTTCCAGGAGCTTTTACAGGAGCTTTTACGCCTTGTGTTGCATTGTAGAATGATTCTATAGCCGCTACCGCAGTGTCAATAGCTTTTGCAAACTCAGGATTTTTATTTCGAGTTTTTAAACCTTCTAACTGTCCTTTTTCTGATACAATTTTAGTTTGTAGATCTTGAACTGATTTATGATAAACAGCATAATCTTGAGAATCTTTAGACTGACTGTATTGCAACAAGGCGGCATAAACCTTATTCGCTTCGTCACGAATGAGTATCAGTCTGTCTCGTAAGACATTCTGAGCACCACCCAGACCTCTTCCTGCCCCAACTCCCGTACCCAATCTACTTTTCACCCAATCCCATGCTCTGCCAGCCGGCTCCCTTATTTGCGCCTCTTTCAGTACTCCAAGAGCAACATTATAAATCTTTTCACTTAATTTTGGCTTTTTCTCAGTGATTTTATCAGCTATTTCGATCAGACGATTTGCTTGATCAACAATTTTTTGAGCATAACGATGAGGAGTCTTTTCAATAATGCCATAAACAGCAGTTCCAATAGACTCACCTTCTGCAATCTTCTTTTCTAATGTTTCTTTAAAATATTTAGCTTCTGAATTATCAAATTTCTGGTCTTCTGCGCTTGCTGTTTTGATAGAATCATCTTCACCAGCATATTTTTCCCAACCACTTTTATTGTCATTGATAGACTCCAAATACTCAGCATGACACTCAAACCAGATATCTTGAGCTGATTTTGAAGTTGTTGTACGTTTTTGGCGATAGCAATTATCCCAACAACGTCTATTTCTGATTGCGTAACCCTGCGAACCCTCATATTGAGCTTTTTTGATCCGCAATAGCTGATTCATAGAATTTGCGACTATTGCAGCAGATCGCTTTAACCCAACAGTTTCGAGTTCATTTCCTACATCATTAAGATCTTGAAAAACGTTATTCATTTTATTTTTCCTGTTACGCGAAATTTCTATTAAGTCTTTAGCTTCGAACTCCGCCCCTGCGAAGGAGTAATATCTTATATTGTTTACAATAAATGATCGGATATCTCCTACGTCTTTATCAAAAGTTAAGACAATATGATTTCCTGTCGTTCTAGCTAAGAACTGACCATGCGGCTCAATATGTCTTTGTAAATTGCGCCCTTTCTTAGTTGTATAATATATCTTTACAACTTCATTATTATCCTGTGCCCAGGTTAATCCCTCTGCTGTATTAGGAAATTCTGGATAATCAAGATCTTCAAGATGAGGATCTGGTTCACCAGCAGGAGGTTCGTCTAGCTGTTCGTCTTCTGGTTCAGGCTGAATTTCTTCTTCATCATCGAAAGAGTCTTCTAGATACTCTTCCATCTCTTCGGGAAGATATTCAAGGTCTGGGACTTGACCTATATTATCTTCAGCATCTGGATCAAAGAATTGCTGAGCAAATTTTGGAGCACGAATAACTCGCATATTTATTATGCTTATTCGCTTAGCTTAATCCTTTTTATTTATATGCAATTTAATCATGTATCTATGGTTCTTGCGACGATATTCCGTAGGCATACATAATAAATTAAATAAATCTGGTTGTGGAATGCAATCGGAGTCTATGAGTCACGAAACCCAAGGTCTTTAGCCCTTGGGTCGTTCATATTTGTTCTGTAAAGACTGAAATGTGCGACGAATGTGGGCCAAATCTGCTTTCTCTTCTATCCTTTCCTCTACCTCTTCCTCTGTGTCTACTTCTTCTTCCATCTCTATATCTTCTGCTTCCTCTTGAGTCTTTTGCCACTCCATATCATTAGCGACAAAATAACCCATATAAATGACAAGCTTTTCTAATTTCTTATCAATACTACTTAGCCAACGATTAATTTCTGCTGCATCTGGAAAAGCACTAGGGCCGTCTTTAAGAGAACTCTCAGAAATAGAAGTGGGAGAAGTTTGTTTTTTGACAGTTGTCTTGCGCCGCTTTCGCGGAGCTTTCTCATTATGCTCTTCAATAGGAAGTTGATCTTTTGCCATATCGATCTATTATCATTTCGACATTTTTGAAGAAAACTCAACAATTCCAGATTTATCGCTTAATTGTTTTATGTTAATTTGATCACCTGGACGTATTCTGTTTTGGTCAAAAAATCCAAGATTCGCCTCAATTGCTATGACACATTCATGATCGCTTGAAACAGTTTTACTTGACAAAGGAGAAATTGTAGATATCTTTTTAATACGTCCAGTTTTATCAACAAATGCAATATCTAGCGGAATGTAAGTGTTTAAACCCCAAAAGTTAAGCTTCTGAGGATTGTTAAAATCAAAAAGCATTCCGCTATCTTCTGCAAGATGTTTTCTGAACATTAACCCTCGCTGGACATCATGTAATGAATTAGCTATCTCAACCCTAAGCATTATACACCATATAAGTAAATCCCTGATCGATTAACGACTGAACAAAACTTGCTGTTTCATCAGACGGAACGAGGTATTCATTCCATCCTTCTTTTTCGTTCTTATCTATTAATTCAATATTTGCAGTAATCAAAGAATCAAACCATTCATCCACAGCCTTTAAATTAGGAATTCTTTGTGATGTTTTATTATCTACGTCAACAACTCTAGGCATCAAACGATATTTTTGACTATTATCGTCATAAACATAGTTATATTCTAGCTTGCCACCTGTAAATTTATGGGTTACTCTTGTTTCGGGATCATACCAAAGCAAATCGCGATTCATCTTTTGAAGAATAGTTTCGCGATTAAAAGGATAATAGACGAAGACTGAAGGCATTAGAATCCAAACCTAGACCACCACATTTTGTTATACTTATCGACCATTTTATTGAGTGTAGTCTCTTCTTCTCTTTCTAACTTGCTTGCGATACGCACAGAATGCCCTTTTGCAGTTCTTACCGCTGGCCCTTTCATTTGAGCAAGAGCCTCTTGATAATCTACAATTATGTCTTGAGCGTCAAAAGATGAGCTATCATCACCCAAAATCATAATTTTAAGTACTTCTGAACCTTTCTGTGTAATTTCAATATTATTACCTATACTCTTTACTAGTCCAGCCTTCTCCATGGCGTCAACATCAGATACGGAAAGAGTTACTGGTTTAGAAAATGTATTTTTACTGATTTTGCCGTCAGCATCCCGCCAAATAGTAAATAGCTTTTTAGCTACTCTTGGATCTATTAATGATTTTCCTGGTTGCTTGATCATTTCAGGCATAAGGAAAACTACATAATCATAAAGAGATTGAGTATGTTTGTTCATAATTTGTTCACCCATTCATTCTCTATCCCTACCTTCTGCCACTCTTGCTTTGAGAGCTTTAGAATCATTTTTCCAGATGCGTTTTTAGTGAGTTTCATATCTTAATGTTAAATATCAGGTAGCAACTTTTTACATGCTATTTCCAGGAAAACCCATTGCTTGTTCTGGTCCCATCTCTTCCGTACAATTTGGACAAAGTGGCGCATCTTCTCCGTGCGTAATATGATACTCACAAACGGGAAATCCATATAACTTGACTACTGCTGAGCATTTACATAATGTGCAACTGTAGTCCTTCTCTTCTGCTGATAGATGCTGAAATTTTGCTCCATCTTCGCCTAACTCTTCCCATCTATTCTCGTGTCCTATCTTCTGTCACTCAGCTTTAGTCATTTTCAGTACAGTTTTCCCAGATGCGTTTTGGTCAGTTTCATTTTATATACCTTTAAATTGATTCCAAACCATATTATCTTTGCTGTCTTTTTCTTCTGTCATATTCCTCTTCAGCATCATATTCAGGCTCAGGAGGTTCTGTATTTATCTCTATCTTTGCCATCTGTTCTCTATATTGATCTTCTAATTCGGAAGCCGCGCCTTCAGATAATTGACCAATATTTTCGCTTGGTTTCAGTACAAGGCCGCGATGATCCCTCGACTCAGCTTCTTCAATTTGAACATTTTGTATAACCCTTTCATCATATCCTTCCGCTGGATCTTCCCAAGTGGCAGGGTTATCTTCGCCTGAACTTTCAAAATTAATCATAAAATCTGTCGGATTTCTGCCTGAAGCCGCTACGGCATTTAGTTCTTCTTGAACACTTCCAGGTAAAGGTTTCCCGCCTGTATCGACCCATATACCATTATGTATATCTATCTCTAAATGAAACACGCCTGGCCTATCTTTCCAACTTGTGCCCGCTGAATGCTTAACCCATCCTGCTTGCTTGCCTATCTTCTGCCAATCGCTCTTATTGAGCTTTAGGATCGTTTTTCCTGATGCGTTTTTAGTTAGTTTCATGATATCTCCTCAAATAAGTATACCATTTTCTTTACAATTTTGCTTAAGCCATTCCTCTGTCTGGTATGGTTTGACCTCTTTACCATACAAATGATGCATTTCTCTATGACAATTTGAACAAAGCACAATACATTTGGCAATTTCGGCTTGTATTGCTTGCAAAGAATAACCCGCTCCAACAAATTCTACTATTTTCATTTTCTTTTCTGACGAATCTAAATGATGAAAATCAAAACAGAACCAGCGATCATCTCCGCATTTTGCACATTTACAAGTTTTTTTATAATCATCAAGCCAATGTCGATATGCGGCTTTTTTGAGAGCCTTTTTTCTGTTAACTTTTGTTTTGTTATTTCGTCTATATCTTCTGCTTTTTTCTGCATCTGCTTTCTTATCTTCTTTTGTTTTGCGTAAATGCTGTATATAGTATTTCTTCTGAGCCTTTCTTCGCTTGTGTTTTTTTTCAGCCTCAAGGCACTCAGGTTCATTACAACACCCCCATGAATGATATGTCTTTTTATTGCACCACAACTCACAATGTTTGCAAGTCATTCTCCTTCTGTAAGCATCTTTTTCTCTTGCTTTGACATATTCATGTCTTGCTTGTTTGGAACAAGAATCCGAACAATATATTATGTGACCTTTTGAAGAAATGAATTTATTTTTACAATAACCGCGTTTTCTACATATTCCATAGGGCCTCCAATCAAATATTAGGTTATATATGATTTTCGGCTTTAAATAACAAAATCTTTAATTTGTTATCTGAATAATTTCGGAGAGATTAAAAGATTTTCAGGATGATTTTTTCAGATAATCAATTATGAGTAAGAAGGTATCTTTGGTGCTTTTTAGCTACTCTTGGATCTATTAATGATTTTCCTGGTTGCTTGATCATTTCAGGCATAAGGAAAACTACATAATCATAAAGAGATTGAGTATGTTTGTTCATATTTATCTCTTAGCCGCCTGGACCAGAAGTCCCTGGGTGTTGCACCAAAGAAGTATTTCCGCAGCCAGGACATGCGCCTTTCTTTTCGGCCCTGAGAGCATCCCCCATCGACGCCATCGGGTTGCCTATAATCCATCCCTGCTGGCTCGAATCCCAACCACATTCAGGACATTTGTACTCTCCTGGCCTAACCATTCCTGCTTCCTTCGCCTATCCCTGTTCTTGTCCTATCTTCTGCCACTCATCTTTAGTGATTTTTAATATCGTTTTTCCTGATGCGTTTTTAGTTAGTTTCATTAAATAGTTCCTATTGGTTGCTCTTGTTCTGTTCTGACTTGTCTTTCTGCTGACATATCAACATGAGTTCCTTCTGACAAATCGTTTAAAGCATCGGCTGCGTCTGGCAATTCCAGTTGTCCGCTTTGAATTTGCTTAATTAATATCTCCAGATGCTGAACCAACTGGCTTTTTAGCTCTTGATCATAGCCAGTATTGAGTGCTGCGGATTTTGTCCTAATAATCTTCATACTTTTTGTTCAATTTCTAGTAAGATTGATCTACCTATTGCTTTTTGTAGAGGATCAGATAGGAGAATCAGGATCGTCATCATTTCCCCATCCCATATTTCTATAACTATCAGCATTGTTCATAAGTTCATTTCGTAAACCCTCCGCGCCACGTTCTTCTAATTCGATATCCCAAGACATTTCAGGCACACTTGCCTCTACAGACTCGCCTGACACCTCAACCTGCGCATCAAAACTAAAACCTTCAGGACTAGCCCAAGACCTATAGTTGTCTGCGTTCCCAAGAATCTCTCGTTTTATTCCATCCGCTTCGCTTTCTTCAATCTCAAAAGTCCAACTCATACCTGCTTTATCTTTTAATACTACTTCTTCTTTAGATATAACCAATGTAGCAGGAATAGTAAATTGAGCCGCTTTTTTCATCCACCCTTGTTGCCTACCTACCCTCTTCCATTCAGCTTTAGTGATCTTCAGAATTGTTTTTCCAGATGCGTTTTTAGTTAGTTTCATAATATATCCTTAAGTATACCATTTTCTTTACAATTTTGCTTAAGCCATTCCTCTGTCTGGTATGGTTTTACCTCTTTGCCATATAAATGATGCATTTCTCTATGACAATTTGAACAAATACATCAAATTATCTGAAGTTTTATCTATTTGAAGTATTAGGAATGCTTAAAACTTGCCTTTTTTTCAGATAATCAATTATGAGTCAGAAGGTATCTTTGGTAGTATGGATCATCGTCTTCCCTGTTATACCAGCTAAACGGTTCATTACGAAGCTCTCGCCAATAGTAACCCTCGCCAACAGAACCATCTCCATTATAATGCTCCAGACCCATTCTATAGCGTCTTTGATTTCTAATATCTTTATCTCTACCTCTAAAGTTTTCATCTTCATCCTGCCACGGCCAAACTCGTTCAAGCATAGGCAAATCAAGATTTCCCCATGGACCTCCAAAGCCTTTATCGCTTGCTGCACCTGCCGCTGTCTTGACTTGCAATGAATTAACATATACTCTTCCGCTCGAAGCGAAACGTAACAGATGTATTATATATCCATATTTGTTAATTTTTCGGAATGTCCAATCGATTGCTATTGCGAAATCAGGTAGTTTCTTTACCTGCTCTGGATTGAATTCTGTAATATCTCTTGAAAGATTATATTGTATAATCTTTTTAAGTGTTGAATTATCTAATTCTTCAAAGATATCAACTACATTTGCTAGATTTTTGACTGAGAATATGAATAAGTTTTTTAATCGTCTATCCGTAGACGAACAAGGTTCCGTGGTCGGATCGTTCAATATTTTAGCTGCTTGTCTCCAAAGAAATTTGAAAGCTGCTTTTTCTCTATTTACTTTTTTCTTGAAACGGACGATAACTCTAGCAATTGCCATAGTTTGGCCGTCAACTTGACATCTCTGTTCATCTATTAGCTTTACGCCATAAACAGATAATTCTTTAACTACTAATTCCCAAGTTTCGTTCATTTTGATGCAATCTCTTTTTCGTTACTTGCACATACTAATTCTGCGCAATCTTTACTAACGAGTGCATCAGCATAATCTTCGGGATACAGAGTTTTGAAATATCTTTTGAGTTTTTGCTTTTCTTTCTTCTTTGATTTAGCTTTTGCCGTGACAATGATTTTCATTGATCTAGTTCTAAAATATCGCCCAACCTTTCCTTAAGTTTCGGGTGTTTAGATACCCTTTCCTCTATCTGTTCAAGATCAACGAAATCGACTTCATTGGGTAAGCGATTATTATCAACAAACGCATCTAGATCTCCAGCTTTTGCTTCTGGTCTCTGTCGTCCTACTGCTTTAAGAGTATTAGCTTTCTTTTTCTTAGTTGTTTTCTTAGTTGTTTTCTTCTTTCTTGATTTTTTCTTGCTAGCCAATTTCTCAAGCTGTGCGGCAGCCTGTTCTCGTTCTTTATCTATTTGTTCAAAATCGATATCACCCACTTGAAGACCTAAATCTTCTGATTGAGTAATTTCCACTTCTTTATGTTCACGATGATGCAGTCTCTTGGATTCGTCTTTATCCAGCATTTCTTCTCTACGGCCATCCCAAGCTTGCATTGTTGTATCAGGTTCTGTTGGACGAAACAGCTCTTCGGTTTCTGGCTCATCTTTTTTAGCTCTTTTTGTTATTTTCTTTTTTGTTTGTTTTGGTGCATCTTTAACTTCTGTTGGCTTTTTAGGTGTTACAACAAGATTAACAACTTCTATGACTTTCAACAATCCTGCGTTAATAGCTGCCTGCATATGAGGATGTTGAATCTGCTCTATTGTAAGCAGTTTTGATTCATTGCCTTCGAAAGCAACATTAGCTGCTGATACAGGAGCGGGAGATGTATTTTTAATTCTATGCTTTTCAAGATTCGGAGAAACATTGATAGGAAATTCTCCTTCTACCTTTAGCCAACCTTTTTGCACAGCAAGCTGCACATCATCGGTAAAGAAATCGCTATCTTTGAGATGAATAATATTATCTCGTTTGACAGGATATCCTATTGTAGCCAACTGCAATTCGCCACGGAAATCGTGAGAGACTTTTACGATCATGATCAGCTCCTATTTTTCAGCTTCTGATATATATCATCGGCTCGCCAATCAAAATTTGTTCTGTTTTTGCTCTTTTGTGGTTTATTTTGCATATTATGAGGACCGATGGGTTCTTCCTTTGCTCGAATAGCATCGTACCCCAAGGAATCGGTCGGATCGAAAAATGTGCCTTCTTTTGGTCCTGTCGTATTTCTTCCTGGAAAATGAATATCAATATTTGTTTCTTCCATATCTGCAATATCGTTTTTTGCTTGTTCTACATATTCATCGCTATGCATGCTCACATCATCTTTTGCTCTAGGATCATCTTTACTGCGAACATTTGACCCAAGCCCTGCTCCCAGATCGCCTTCTGGATCTGATTGTAATGGAGTGGTTCTTTTCCAACCTTGTCCGTCGTGCTTATCTTTTTTGCGATAGGGATCGCGGCCTGGACGATCAGGATTATCCATTGTAGGATAAGTTCCAAGCCCAGAGATTTTAAATAGATTATGTCCGCAAGAACAGCCTTTTTTAACCTGTTCAAATTGATATGATTTCTGACATTTTTGGCATATGAAATTAATCATTTAAAGATTGTAAGGGTCTGCACCTGATTGTAATTGTTCTCGAAGAAATTTGCCTTCCGCCGCCCAGTCCTCATGCAATTTCTTTACCGCCTCCTCTGGATTCAATCCTTCCTTTCTATACTCTATCAATTTACGACGATCTTGCGACACCAAATCAGCTTCACTGCCCCGCCATTCATTAAGCAATTGCTTGACTCGATCAAACCATACATTAGCTGTTTTTATAATTTTCATGACAATATCTGTCCGTCAGTCATTTCGTTTCCCTTCGTGGTTATGCGGCGACGCGCCGCCGTGGTTTGGAAAACGTGCGGTCGGTTGGTTACAAGTATTCATTCCTTGCACCGTACGCATCGTTTGCCCGCATTTTGTATTCGTAATCCTCCTGCATTGCATCGGATTCGTCGTGTTTGGCGATGACGGAAATTGCGTCGCAATAAACACAATCAGTTCCCGTGTGACCGTCGATGTGGTCGCCGGTTCGGGAATACAAACCGGCCAAACGCCGCAGCGCGGAAATCAGTTCGGTGCGTCCCGCCTCAACTTCGGAATTGCTTGGCGAACGCATTTTTTCGAACTTGGCAATTACGGTCATCGCGTTGCGATAGATGCTAGCATTTTCAGGGAGGGCGTCACGGTCGCCGGTGCTGGAATACAAACCGGCCAAACGCCGCAGCGCGGAAGTCAATTCAATTATGTCCATTGGCAATGTTGTTTCCTGCTGTTTCATGTCGTCCTTCTTTTTCTTTTCGAAGCAGTCATTACAATAAAACTTTCCATCTGAAGCATGAGTATCCGCAGGGTCTTTTCCGCACACATCACACGCCTGAACTACTTGAGTCCCTGAAATATTGTCTGCTGTCTTCTCGAAATACACATCTGAATGAGCTTTTCTAGCTTCCTCTATGCTGTCGAACTCCTTCTTTTTCTTTTCGAAGCAGTCATTACAATAAAACTTTCCATCTGAAAAAAGAGTATCCACAGTGGGCGCGAAGTTGTTAAAGTCTTTTCCGCACACATCACACGCCTGAACTACTTGAGTCCCTGAAATATTGTCTGCTGTCTTCTCGAAATACACATCTGAATGAGCTTTTCTAGCTTCCTCTATGCTGTCGAACTCCTCAATCTTCTTTTCTTTTAATTCCATATCGCTATTAGCTTTGCGGAAGAATCGTTCCCATATTTCTACTTTTCCACCATCTTTACTAATAACGAATTTTTCTTTTGCTTCGCCATTTGCAAAAGCCAGCATCTTTGCTTTGCCAGCGTTGATATTATTAACACTTTCTTTATCCGCTTCATTAAGATCTCTGTTTTCTCTCGCAGCCGATGCATAAAGCTGGAATAGCATTGCGTCTGCATCTTTCAAAGACGCTGACACTAAATCATACATTTTATCTGTTTTAGTCATAGCACTGGCATCATCTTTGTACTGTTCATTAACTGGCGTAGTCTTATTTAGCCCTTTAAATCGATCAGGATGATTTGCAAGCTGACTCTTTTGCTGATTGCTCACAATTTTAGTTTTCTTATCAGGGACATCAGTACCAACATACTTATCCCAAAACATTGTTTCCTGATCAATAGATCCATCGACTTCACGATATGCTTCATATTTTGCCTGATCATGAGCTTCGGCAACCATATCCTGATGCTTAATCTTTTGGCTGTAGGCTTTATCTAAACGTCGTTGGTTATAGACAGTCTTATCCTTGTCGAGTTTTCCCTCTAGCGTCCTGTCGCCTGTATCGGCGGTTCTAGCCTCATCTAGTTGCATTTCATAATGTTTTGTATTATCTTTGTTCTTATGTTGACGCTTCTTCAGGAGCCGATCAATATTGCCAGAGTTATCTTGTGAATTAAAGCCATAATCAGAATTCTGCTCATCGAGCATTTGGTCTGTATGCTTAGTTTCTTGTTTTGCTTGTTTTTGTAAATTAAACATTATGTTTTCCAGTATTAATATTCGTTTCGTATGTTATCAACATGATTTGATTTGGGATCTTCTTCTATAGCATTCTGACTTTCTATCGCTTCTTGAAGAGGGTCAGTCTTCATGTTCATAGCCAAGGCTGTTCATCCCACTGACTTTTCTTTACCCATCCCTGCTCTTTTCCTATCTTCTGCCACTCAGCTTTAGAGAGCTTCAATACAGTTTTCCGTTAGTTTCATAAGGTTGGTCCTTAAGCTTATATTTCTAAATTAGAATATGAAATCCTTTACTTGGACATTTTCCATGGTTGACGTTGATCAAGAGCATTAGCAACCTGTTGTCCTGTGCCATATCCCAATGGACCTGACATTGATTGCCATAGCGTTTCTTTAGAGTTAGATACGCTTCCCGTATCCACCAGCCTTCCTTGAGGCAAGCTGCTAGCTGACTTATTCATTGCCATATAACACGCACCAGCAACTGCATCGATTAAGTCGTCTGTATGGACGCCATCACCGTCTTTTCTGGGACCAATACGATAGCCAGTAGGAATAGGTTTACGTAATAAATTCAGCATTTCTTGCCTTAACAGCTCAGATGCTGGTGAATCTGCGGGAATAATCAATTTTCCAGCATTAACGAGTTGTTCAATTTCAGAATAGATTATCATTTTATATCTATTACTAAATCTTGTTTCTTTATGAGGCATTCCTGATTTCAAGAGTCTCATACGCGACTCGCTGCTGTTCCACGAATCAAACGTAACCATTCCAATACGAAAAAATCTCTTAAGATTAATAACGAATTTATCTACTTCATAGCCATCAATTGGTCGGTTAGGTGTAGGGTGCCAATATTTAACCATATCTACAATGATATAAAAATCTGCTTTTTTCGTTTCAGGGTTTAAGAATATCTGCTTATGGACCATTGCTAGAGCATAGTTATGGCTTGTCGAAGCTGGATCTAAATGTAAAAAATAAATATAACCAGCCTGGCCCGCCGTTACGGATTTTATATTCTTTTTAAAACATAAATTCACATGATCTTCTGAGAAAAAGTTATGACCAACTGTTCCTGCAAATTCAGCTCCAAATTCCATTTCGAAGTCTTGCTCACTCATTGTAGGATAGGTCTTCTTCAATGATTCTCTACTTCTATCAGGAAAAACATGCCACGTAGGCAACCTGCAAGCAAGCGTTTCATTATGCAAATCAGATTGAGAAAACATATCCCATAATTTGCCCTCCTTACCTCTTGGCGAAGAAATACTGATAATCTTACCATCAAATATAGTATCTTCTAGTTGCAGCCCATACTCATCAAGCACAGCCTCGCCATCTTCGTCGAACACAGGCTCCTTGCGATAATAGGATATAATGCTTGGCGTCAAAGCAGAATAAATACGATCACCAGAAGCGGAACCGCCTGTGTTCTTATAAGACGCTACTTCATCAAGGATCAGAACAAAGCAACTCTTACCCAACAAAGTGTGAGAGTTACTATGTCCAACTTCAATATTAACAGAACCAGTTGTTTTAATTCCTAAATTACTCTCAACAAAATCTCTGTTTTCCAATCTATCTTTAGGCGTCAGCAATCTAATAGACAATGCACTAATACCCTCTTTGATAAACTTATCTTTGAAGTACTCGCTATCAAGAAGTTTTTCTCTAATTTCGGTAAAAGCAATACCCGCCTGCCCTTTAGAGTTAGCTATAGTTAAAATATTAATATCAGCAGCAGCAACATTATAATAAGCATGCGGATCTCCACCAGGAACTTCAAGAAGTTTCATAGCTTCATATAGAGCAATGATAGCAGACAAAAAGTCTTTTCCTGACCTGCGTCCCCACACTAAAACAAGTTCTCTAAAAATATCTCCAGACTCATACTTACGCAGAACATTGCCTCTATCGGGATCGTTTAATCCTAGCTTTTTGCAAAGATCTATTTCTTCATCTGTAAGCTCAAGATCTTCGTTGCCAACTGATTTTCGATAAAAACATTTAAGGATAATTTTTTGAACAGGTTTTAAACTGATCGGGCTGGGCCTATCTTTGAAACCAAGATATCGCTTATCGTTACAAAACGTAATGATATCTGGAATCCTACTTCCCATTTCAACTGGCGAAACAGCACTCCTGATATCTGCAATAATATCGCTTAGTTTTATCTTTTTAGGCACTATTCAATATTCGTAATATCTATGTTAAATCCTGCTAAAATTGACAAATCTGCAAAATCCTGAAGCACCAGAATTCCATTAGAACTCAAAAAATCATTTACGTCACCATGATGATGCACAACATGATTTTGTAACTCAGTAATAATATTAAGCATATGTAAATTAGGTTGATAATATTTTGTAACAGCAAGAAGATATGTCTGGTCGATAACTTCCGCAAGAGCACGCTTCTCAATATCATCATTATTAACTTCGGAGTTTGTCAAATTAGTTTGCATATCAATAAGACGACCGAAAGCTCTGCCCGCATCGTTTCTAGCGTTAGCTAATTCATCTGAAACAAATTTATAGTCTTCTGGACTAATCATGTAAATATGATATCTTTTACTGTTGTTTTATAGCTGAAAATATCTTCTCCTTCAGTTTGTCTTACTCTGGCATAAAACGTTGTCGTCCTGCCAAGAAACTGTGAAGGCAAAGATGTATATCGGATTCTACGACCCGTAAAACTGGTTGACACTCCCTCTGATGCTATCAACGCAAATTCATTAAGATTTTTCTCATAAGACCAATTGGCTATACTTTCATTGCTATCTATATCAAATACAAGATTATTAAACCCTGCATCTGTTGCAATCTGCAACTGAAAATGATAAAATGAAAACTTGCCACTATCATCTGCCAACTCAAAATCAAACATCCATTCCCCATTATCAAACAGATTACTATTAGATACCGTCTGCCCTGTGTTGCTAACTAATAAATTGGATATCTGATATTCCTGGTTGGTCAGATATTCGTCAATAGTAATAAAAGTTTGAGTGGCGTCTTTAAATCTATTTTTGCGAATAATATATTCCAAAAGAGATGAAGATAATTGAGAGAAATCCGCATTAGCGACAGTCTCATCTGTTGCGGTCAACAGCAACTGCGATAAATTCAATAAATCAATTGCTGTAGAGACATCTTCCGTGGCAACCAAACGATCTCTTGTATTCTCAACATGATCGCCATATCTGTAGATATAAGAAATTGCTTTGCCTAATTCGATAGACATTCGTCTCCAACTTTCGTTTTCAGTAATTGTAGTTTCGTCATCAGGATTGGCAGCAGAAAACGTCACTGCTACCAAAGGATCGCCAAACAGACTGATTGTCCAGTCAACAAAAGGCATACTACATAGCATAGCTTCGCCAATGGTAGAGCCTTTTAGAAGGTTATCAAAAAAACTTCTGGGTCGTAACAACCCTTTGAGAGTTGGATCGCTCATAGCCCCAGCGGTCGCAATATAATTAGATCTGATAGCCAATGCGGGCCAACGACGGTCAGTAACATTTCGCACTGTTTCTGCACCATCGAAATCAGCGTTATACAGAAAAACCCTTGCTGCATTAGTTTCTTTAAAGAAAGTAAGGCTACTTCGATCTGAAAACCATGACCACACAAATGAATCATTTGTTACCGATGGAATAACTACGTCTATGTATGGATCAAGAAAAACGGTAGAGAATGTATCTAGATTAAGTTGAGGCAGAATTTGAGTTACAAAATTAAGTATATCATCTTGGTATTCAGCAGCATCTGTGCCAGAACGATCAGAATATGGGTCAATATAAAATATACCATTTACAAGCGATTGCTTACGTAGCAAACTTGCATTATTTATCATGTTTTCGCAATCAGTAACCGTGGGACCATCGATGCGAGAGGCAATGATAGCAAATTCTGCATCTGTAGCATCAAATCGTTTAAATATTGATCTATCAAAGAGAAAGTTTCTTAATTTCTTTGAGAAACTATGATGAATTCTAGAAATTCGGGAAGTTGAAGAAATAATGTCGCTACCATGACGAAATCCGCCAGGAACATTATATCCCAGCACAACTGCCCAGACTGTTCGCGATGTTAATGCGTCTATTGCCGTTTTAAGAGGATTTAAGACCTCTGTATCAAATGTTGATTCATTCGACAAGATCTCATCGCTTGAACATGGGATAGCTATCAATTGATCTGAGGCTAAGCTATGAGCATCTTTATAAAGGTTTGCTATACTTAGACTGTCAGAATCTCCATCTCTATAAGCAAATACAATATTTTCATTTCCAATTACCACTATTAAAACAAACCTTTGAGTTTCTTCAGGAAAGACATGACATCCTCCCAAGGCTAAAGCCTTTAGGTTTCCTGCTCTAATGCCCAGTTATAAATATCTGCAAGAGCCAAAGTGCTGATGTAATAGTATCTTCTGCTTTGGATACAGCCGATATTTAAATGCTTTTAACATTACATTTAAATATTCGAATAATTAATAAGATTCCTTTAACAAACCTTCGAGTTAGATTTCTTCAAGAAGTTTAGGATCTATATTATGATCATGCGAGATTCGCGTAACAGCATCTTCAGGTGAGATGGCGTGGATAGCATAGGTATCATTTGTCATCTTATTTCTAACAGTGAATGGCAGATTGTCAGCTACGGAGGGGCCTTCACCCTCGCCAGGAACAGCAGGAGCGGATAAGCTCGCATTTTCGCCCTGACCAGGAACGTTTCCACCTTGAGCTATTTTATACCAATTCATATTCCAGTTGATCCGAATCCTCCGCCACGATCAGCGTCTAAATCATTTTGATCGAATTCCTCAATCTCTATAATTTCAGCTTGATCCACCCTTTGCAATACACCTTGAGCGATACGATCTCCTTCGTTGATAATGAAAGATTTGTTATTAGAAAGGTTAAATAGAATGATTTTGATTTCATTTCTATAGTCGCAATTATGCACACATAAATTGTTTGCGAAGAAATTGCTATTTTCTTCTACAGACAAATGATATATAGGACGGGATTCGACAGGTTTAATTGATTTAATTTTCGAGTAATTCATTTAAATTTTCCTTTAATTTGCTTATGGACTTTTGGGATTACGCAACCAATTATATTCTTTAACATTAATTATATGAATGATAATATTTTATCGTTTTCATCTAAATCTGCGGCACGACACCATCCTTTTTTAGTCATAATTTCCTTGTCTTCAGGAACAATTATTGTTCCACCTTCAGTCTCAATTTCTAACAATTTCAAATTATTTACTAACCATATGTCTACTATCCTATCTTTTTCTATTTCCATTTTATTTTCATTATAAGAATATATAACTACAGATTCTGAGCTATCAAATACTTCTGCCGCTGTTATATCGCCATATGGAGTCTGTATTTTGGTATATCCAGGCACGCAATCTATTGTGCCAGGACTATTTGTAATAGTAATACTATGATTGAAAGCTAAGCCGCTACGTGGGCGAATTTGCATTTCATATCCTTTAGAGATAACTACTGCCAAGCCTGTTCTAACAATACATTGCGAACGGCTAGGAACGACTAATGTATCATTCCATTCGTTTAGATTTAACGGATTGCCAATTTTAGAATAACACTCATTGTCTGAATCTACAATAGAATGAAGATCGAAACCTGATGAACCTTTTGTTTGATATTTAGGTACAATAACCTTTGGGTGCAATTTTTTGAATTTTAAGATAGGCATGTCGTGAACTGTCAACTATCCAACGCTAAAGCTGTTGGGCTTGCAACTGTACTTAACACCAAAAAAGGATCTTGATGTTTTTCGTCACTTCAAGCTTGTTGACAGAAGCTCTGTCTCGAATATTTCACATAGAGCAAACAAAAATAAAATCCTTCTTATGCATGGGCAAAATATATTTTTACATACATTTCGAGAATCCACAAGCTTTGCAAATAATACATCCCGATTCTCTCGTCAACTGTCCTCCGCATTCTTGGCATTCTTCACCTGACACTTCTTTACCATCGGGAATGTATTTTTTAAGTACACGGGCAATAGCTTTAGAAGAACAAGAAAGATCACCTTTTGACTTTTCCAATTGATGAGCTATAAAAGAGACATCAGTACCGTGTCGCAGAGCCGTTGAAACCATACGAGTCAATGCCTCTTCTTCATCGGAACAATATGAAGATATGTTTCTTATTTCGATATCGTCAAAGGCACCATGATAAACGCCTCGCTTCTCCCGAACAGTTATGCCCTTCAAGACGCCTCTTTTGCTAACAAATCCATTATTACCTACGAATAGTTCGTATGGATCTTTGCCATCAATAGCACCGACCACAACAAAATAATGTTCTCCCTTAACTGTTGTAAAATGCAAATCAGATGGTAATTCTTTGGGACGTTTGGGTGCTCTGGTTTTAACAATTTTAGTGGATATAGATTCTTCTATATCGATAAGCACTCCACTTCTACACCCTTCTCTATATACAGTAAATCCTTTGCACTTTTTCTTCCATGCTTGCATATAAACTTCTGCCACAGTTTCCTTAGATACATCAGATGGTAAATTGCACGTTTTAGAGATAGAATGACAGACCCATTTTTGAGCAGCAGCTTGCAGGTCTACGCTAGCAACCCAATCTATATCACGAGATGTAGCGTTATGATAAGGAGATTTCTCAAGATCGGTCTCACCAGTAATATCCATCCATTGTTTTAGCCCATGATGGAAAACTTGATTTTCTTCCCATTTATCTCCAAGATCATCAATAAAATCTGCTTTTTGATTCGGATTATCAGGATTAATTTTTCGTCTTCGCATATAGCTTAATAGATATGGAGGTTCAATACCTGATGTGGTCTGAGTTAAAACTGAAACGCTACCAGCGGGGGCTGTAGTCGTAATCGCAATATTACGTCGCCCATATTTATTATGCATTTCTTTAAGAGCAGTATCTGATCCCAATATACGTTTAATGAATGGGTGGTTTTCTTCTAGATTTTGATTATATAGAGGGAAAGCTCCTCTCTCTTTAGCCATTATACAACTAGATTGATATGCATTGATGGCTAATGTCTTATATATTTTCTCTGTTATTTTTATTGATTCTTCAGAACCGTATCTTATTCCCAAAGCAGCAATAGCATCTCCGAGGGCGGTAACTCCTAATCCAGTTCTTCTTCCCTTAGCACAAGTATCTTTAAACGTTTTCCACATATTTATTTCTATTTGTTTGACATCAGCAGGTTCGGGATCTCTTTTTACCTTTTCAATGATTCTATTAATCAGTTCTAATTCGATATCAACAATATCATCCATTAGTCTTTGAGCTTTTTGAACAACTTCGGAAAAATGTTTATAATCAAATCTCGCTTTATCGGTAAATGGATTTTCGACAAATGACAACAGATTAGTCAGTAATAATCTACAAGAATCAAGCCCCATAACTATTTCGCCGCACGGATTTGTAGATCGATTATAAAACGCCGAATCAACCTTGCCATAGAGATGAGCGGGACTATATTGATTCATATTATCCCAAAACAAAAGCCCAGGTTCTCCACATGTCCAAGCTGAATCAATAATAGCATCCCAAATATCCCTTGCTCGAACAGTTTCAGATACAATGGGATCGACAGAATCTACAGGCCAACGAAGCTCGTAATCTGTGTCTTTATCAACCGCTTTCATAAATTCGTCTGACAATCTGATAGATAAGTTTGCTCCAGTTACTTTCTTTTTATCTCTTTTAATATTAATAAATGTTAGAATTTCAGGATGATGAACAGAAATCGACTGTAAAAGGGCACCTCTTCTTCCATTCTGAGCAACTTCCCTACAAGTATTACTATATCTTTCCATGAATATAGCAATACCATCAGTAGTTCTGGCGGCATTGCGAACATTCATGTGTTTTGGACGAATATTGCTAACATCGAAACCCACTCCGCATCTACGTTTCATCAATTGTGCTTGCTGTTGATCTGTGTATAATATGCCAGCATAGCTATCGCATGGAGACTCAAGAACAAAACAATTCCCCGCACTTTGAAATTTATAGGGATTGCCAATCGCTGTCATTGGACTCCCTTGAGGAACAATATATTTAAAATTATCAATTAGATCGTATATTTCTGATTCAGACATGGGATTGGGATATTTAGCTTCAATCCTTGCAAATTCTTTAGCCAATCTTTCATGCATCTGCTTGGGAGACGCCTCTAAAAGATTCTGATTATTATTGCGTAATGCGTATTTATCGAGAAATACTTTAGCCGCTAAGTCATCACCATTAAAGTACTCTAGAGATTTTTCAAATGCTTCTTCATAACTATAATCTTCTATTTGTTCAATAAGTTCTGCTTGAAGTTCTGAGACAGCTAGAGCGGGTGGTGCGATTGACGACATATTCGATTTCTCCTCTGAAGATTAATGTGTGTATGATCTAAATGAGAAAGAATCAAACAATTTCCTTCTATCATTTTCTGAAAAGCCATAAGGCAATGTTAGAGCCAAATTTATGACCACTCGTCCCTCTATCTCATCCCTCTATCTGTTATGATATATTATCTTTTTTGCGAGCACTTCCCGATTTATAAGTTCAAGATTATCGATCATTTTTATCGCTTCTTCCAGAGGATGCTGTTCTTTAAAGACGCAATTCTCTGAGCAGTTAATAATACGTTTTTGGGATTCACAATTCTTGATCCAATTCAATCCTTTACGACAATTACGCAACGTATGAGGTTTATGCATGGGATTAGTACCATAAAAATCAGTCTTATTCTGTTCATATCGACAATCCATACCTAACAAAATAATAGGGTTACAACCTAATAGATAAGCAAGCTGAAAAGCAAGCGGACCAGTAGAACCCCTACCATGTAAAGTAGAAGCCTTTTTGGGCAGAGCATAATCTCCTGCCGTCAGCTTAAAGTGAAAGAATCGCCCCTGTACATCGGCTCGATCAGAACAATATTTAATCGATTTTGTCTTAAGAATCTGTCGTTTATCAGTATGCCAAAGCTGTATGTCTTGCCACATTAATATAGTAGAATCAATTGCGTAAAATGCTCGATTAATTCCTATAGTAAAGTATTTTTCTACAAGACTAATATCTTCTCTGAGTAAAGATGGACCGTTTCCTATAATGAAACATGGAACATTTAAAAGTGATCTTTCCCAGTTTTTGACTGAATTGGCGTAACCGATAGTATAATTCTTAATTCTACGACGAATCATATGTATTAAATCGGCGCATAAAAAAAGCCGCAGGATAAATCCTGCGGCTTTACGCACCAGTGATAGAACTCAACTTATTTTGCTATGAATGAAGTGCTTCCATTCAGAAGGCCAATCAGCAGCAAATGAAGTAAATGAAGTAAAAAGAACATGCCATGAGGGCCGCTTAGGACTAATTCTAAGAGGCATATTAGCTTCTTCTGGAGTTCGATCAGCCTTCTTTCTGTTTGCTTCTTCACAAGCAACAACTACATTTTCCCATGTTGTAAGCCCGCCACGCGAGCGAGGCATAACATGGTCAATCTGTGCAGCACGAAGACTAAGCTTTATTCCTGTGTAAGCGCAACGATGCCCATCTCGAATCAAAAGATTCTTACGAGATAGTCTAACCTTACGCCGTGGAACCTTGTCGTAATCTTTTAGGACTACAACTTTAGGAACCCTGATTTGATCACCTGTAGTCTCAATAACCTCATCGCATGAACGAATAGACAACTTGGCCCATGAGTCAAAGTCATGAACCATATAATCTCCAAAAGATCCATCAGGAGATATATCCACAATATCAGCAATACCAGCAAACACTTTGATAAATGCTCGTCTGGCAGTGCGAATCTGGACAGGATGCCATGATTTGTTCAAAATCAAGGTCAACTTATTCAAGCCTACGGACACGTTAAACTCCTAAGTATTTGTTTATGTCGTCAACAAAAATTGGATTGTGGTCTAGAAATTTTATTATTATTAAATGATCGTATTTTTTCGCTACTTGAACCATGGTGTTTGCGGCAATTGTGCTGTCTAACCTGCCAATTCCCGTTCCCAAACCAGGTATGGCAATGGACTTAATCTCATTCCATATGGCCTTGGTCAATATTTCCCGCATTAGCTTGTTTACAATGTCAACGCTCGTAAAACCTCCTGGAAACCGCATCGTCACGGCATGATAAACCCACTCCACACCTCTACGCTTCAGTCCTCTGCCGCTCTTGGTAATATAGACCTCGCCAGCCTCAAACGGCTTTCCATGCTCTGCTACAGCCGCTCTGGCGGCTGCTGGAAGACTATTTCCGCTAAAAGATGACAAAGATCCAGCAATTCCTCGGCCCATGATGCCAAGGCCATTAGCTGGATTTACGACCGCTTCAACTTTGGGTTTTGTAATATCGCCAACTTCTGAGAGTATCATTCAAACGCTCTTAATCTGGAGATTGTTTAAGCTATTCAAAAACGCTCTCTTTATCCTGGAGATTACAGACATAGCTATGTATATCTTTGCCGAAATATTCTGGATTTCGTTCAACTCGCTCACGAAGTCTTGGTAGAATTTGTTTATGCATTTGGCTTACGCGAGATTCAGACAATCCAACCTGCTTTGCCACTTTATCCATTGTGTAGTGTTTGTAATAATACAAATAAACAATCATGCGTTCAGTTCTGTTAAAATTTCTGCCCATTAATTTATTAAAGAATTCTATACGTCGCAATCGGCCTTCTGGATTCTTAGCGCTTTGATCAATTAGATTTACATTAACATCTCCCTTAACCACTTCGTCATTGTTATAGTTTGAATTATCCAAACTGCAAAACATGACAGGATGGAATTTCTTCTTATTACGAACAAATTCATCAGATATATCAAGTTTTTCTGCAATCTCATCATCTGTTAACTTACAGCCTAAGTCGCGTTGCATTTCTTGTCTTGTTCGTTCAAATTTATTATAATGCATCCTTACGCTACGAGGAATAATATCGTCTTTACGAAGCCAATCAATCATAGAACCTCTTATTCGCAGTTGAGCATAAGACTCAAATTTCACTCCTCGCCCAAGTTTATATCTTTCAATAGCTCGATATAGACCATCAATTCCAGAAGAAGTCAAATCATCAATAGTAACTTTATAATTAAGTTTTTCCGCCAGTTTGGCGGCTATTTTCTTAACAAATGGATAATATGCTTCAATGAGCTTATTCTTAATCTTTTTTGATTTTGTTTTTGTATATTCAATCCACAAAGTGTCCAAATCTTTATTGTTTAGCTTCATTGTATCGCCTCCTAAGTTAGCAACTGTTAATAATATAACCAATTCTTATTCACATCAAATTTTGTTAAAATAAGCATATCTCCAGGAGAACCGCCAATAAACATAAGACAAACAGGAAGGACCAAAGTGGACCCAATCATCACAAGCCTGCTAGACACAGATCTTTACAAGCTGACAATGATGAACGCTGTTAGCAAACTTTATCCACGTACTCGCGCGCGATATCAGTTCATTAATAGAGAAAGAACTACTTTTCCATCTGGTTTCGCATCAGCGTTACGCGAACAAATCAATCATCTTTCTACCCTTCAATTAACCGCTGAAGAACGAGAATTCCTTCAAGCTGCCTGCCCATACTTCGATCCTGTATATCTCGATCTTCTCTCTGGATATAGATACGATCCAAATGAGGTTTCGGTTTCGCAAAGCGATGAAGAGCTTCAAGTTAGCATCGAAGGGCTATGGTATCGTGTCATTTTGCTTGAGGTAAAACTTTTAGCGATTATTAGCGAATTGTATTTCAAAATGGCTGATAATGTTGAAATGATTAGAGACCACATCGATTCTCCAATAGCTATCCGAAAGAAAGCCGCAGAAAAAACTAAACAGATGCAAGAAGCAGGAGCAACTTTTGCAGATTTCGGAACTCGTAGAAGATACTCCCATTCAACTCAAAACAATGTCATTGAAGGACTCATATCTGGATCTACATTTATTGGGACATCGAATGTACACTTTGCGATGAAATATGGATTAAAACCAATAGGGACAATGGCCCATGAATTCTATTCTGCTGTTGGATCATTAAAAAGCTTAAGACATGCTAACAAATATGCCATGGAAGATTGGGTATCTGTTTACAATGGAAGCTTAGGCATTGCCCTCGCGGACACCTTTGGTTCAGAAGCTTTTTTTCAAGATTTTGATAGCAAATTTGCACAATTGTTTTCGGGGATACGCCAAGATTCAGGCGATCCTATAAAATTTGGAGAAAGAGCTATTCAACATTATGGAGAACTCGGAATAGATCCTACATCCAAAAGCATCATCTTCAGCGATGGTCTAGATATTATTGAAGCTATACGCATACACAATCATTTTAAAGGAAGAATAAAAACATCTTTTGGCATTGGAACATCTTTGACCAACTCGATTGGTGCCAAGCCATTGAATATTGTTATAAAATTAGTAGAAATTGATGGCATTCCCGCCATAAAGCTAAGCGATGTTTCTGGCAAAGAAACAGGAGATGCTAAAACAATCAAATATGCTAAATGGATTTTAAATCTTTGACATGCTCTTCAAAGAGTCAAAATTTAAATAGATGATTTCTTACGACGGATTTTGCGTCTTTTTCTGCGTGGGCTTTTAACCTCATCGAGCCTCGTCGTCGTCGAGTATCTCTTCTTCAATAAAGACTTCTTCTGTGACAGTTGGCTCCCAGCGATGTTTCTTTTTTCTTCTAACGCGGTTAACCAAATGTTCTGTTGACTTACTTTGCAGTGTAACCGCCATTCCTGGTTCAACGCCTTCGCCAAAAATAATTTTGCGATCCGCATAATTAAGTTTTTTCTTTGCCACTTCTGCTGTCTCTACAACCTCTTCTACTGCTTTTTCTCTAATAAAGAATTGATAAATTATAAAGCCAACGGCGATGGCGACAACAACGACACCTCCCAAAGCAATCCAATCATAATATTTATCAATAACAACTCCCAAAACAACAACTGTAACAGACAGAACGACAAGACCAGATCCCATCGTTAAGTGACCAAAGAATATTAATGCCGCGCCAAGGCCAATCCCTATTACAGAAAGTCCTATCATCCATCTGATCATTCTGCGAGTTGCCGCTCGTTCTTCAGCAACCGCTTCATCTCTTTCATCCTGTGCTTTTTTGACTTCTTTTACTGCTTGCTTATATTCTTTAGTCATTGCAGCAATTTTTATATCAGTTTTAGACAACTTTGATCTAGCACTTTCTAGTTGAACCTTTGCTGCGTCAAGCTTATTTGTATTATCTATAATTTCGTCTGCTTTATTTTGAATAGATATAAGACTGGGAGAGATAGGCGGCTGGATTTCGCGAGGGACCGTCTTCTCGACTGTCTCTGCTACCTCTTTTATTTCTTCTGCTTTTGCCCTAATATTAGTAGAAGCGTCTCCCACTGCCGCAGATACTTCTATGGTAGTTTTATCAATTTCTTTAACGCTATCTCTTATTTCTATATCAGGAAAGACAACTTTCGGTTTCGGCGTGTGAGCACACGAAACCAAAATTATTATAAATACAAACCAGATGGCATAAGGTTTAATTTTCATCGAGACCGTTCAGTAATTCAATAACAAACCATGTAAATCCTAAAGTAGCAAATCCTGTTAAGGGCCACATAAAACGACCAGTCAATATTAATAACACTAAATCGCTAACCAACGCTGCCCAAAAAGAACAGCAGACAGTACAATACAGCACTTGAGCAAACCGCCAATACATATAATCGTGTATGACTTTTTGCAAATAAATGCGATAGCGTTTAATTGGCCATTCATTACCTTTTTCTACTAACGCTACTGCAATTCCAAATGCAGAAAAAACAGAAATCAAAAACTCTATTAGCGTTTTGGTCCTCCAGCTTTACCCATAACTACTTCCCACTTACTTAGTTTCTTTTTTGGTGGATGTTTTTTTGCCCATTTTAGCTTACCATATTTTCTTATAGCTAGATGCGATCTTGTGAGCATTTCTCGGTCATCGTCTTCTATCGGACATAAGTCAAACCATCCCCATTCTTTCAATTCTGTATAAAACTCTAGCTCTTCTCCCTCAAGAGAGATGGCAGGATCTGAAGCCGCTTGGCAAATCCTAACATAAATCTTCTCTGCCCAGTCTTCTGCAATTTGTTTAATCTCCAGATCTAGCGACATGCGATTACCCTTGTTATGAATATTTTAACCATTATCATAATGATCGGCATTTTTATGCCTGATTTATTAGACTCTTCTGTAAGCAGAGTTATTTTTGCAGAAGCGGTAGGAACGAGTCCATATGAACGTTGCTTCTGTTATAAAAAACAGAATTAAACATCCAGGATTCAACAGAGGCAAATTCGCAACAATGGAAGAAGTCATTAAACAAAGACATGCATTTTCTAGCATAGGCAGCAGAAATTGGAGATTATCTGCAAATCCAGAATTGATGACTATTAAAGAAAACAATATTCTAGTCGAATGTAGTTATTGGTCAAAAAGCGACTTTATACCATTCAAGGGGCCTGTTAGGCCAATCGTATATTTCCATGATAAAAGTATTAATATGCCAAAAAGCTGGAACAACAGATGGTGGACGGCGATAAAAGAGATAGAAACAGAATATTTCATATTTTATAGTGTTAAGCGTAAATAAACAAACAGTTTAATATAATATTAAAAAAGTCTGAACAATGAGTTGCTGTCGCCGTAAAGAACCAGAAAAACACGCTAAGCCTTTATCGCTTTCTTTAGAAGTTGTTAAGCAACGACGAGATACATGCAGAAAGTGTAAATATAGCTCTAAAAGCAAAGATCCCAAATTTAAACGATTTAATGGCCTAAACAACACAAGCAGATGTCAAAAAGTAGATAAGTTAATTACTGCTATTACACAAGATGGACAATTTAAATGTCCTATTAAGGCGTTTTAATGTCTATTTCAAATAATTTCTTTTTACGCCTGCGAGGACGCTTAACGACATTTAGGTCTTCCATGAGTTGCTTATGAGTTTCTTTTTTTCGTTTTTCTTTTCGTCGTTGTCGTTGTCGTATTAATTTCTTCGTTTTATGCATTTTCCAACATCCTTTCGTTTCCTGCCAATTTTAAATCTGCATCAACCATTATTCTTACTAATTCATCAAAACCGACAGTCGGTTCCCACCCAAGTGTTTCTTTGATTTTAGTCGCATCTCCCAACAAATGATCTACTTCTGTAGGACGAAAATATCTTTCATCAAATTGAACATACTTTTCCCAGTCTAAATTAAGATAATTAAAAACCGCATCTAAAAACTCTTTTACTGAATATGATTTACCAATAGCTACAACATAATCATCTGGCTTATCATATTGCAACATCATCCACATCGCTTTTACGTAATCTTTTGCATATCCCCAATCTCTCTTCGCAGAAAGATTGCCAAGAACTAATTTATCTTGCAACCCAACCTTAATCCTAGTTGCTGCTCTTGTTATTTTTCTAGTTACAAACGTCTCGCCTCTACGCTCACTCTCGTGATTGAACAAAATTCCGCAGCAAGCAAACACATTATAAGCATCGCGATAGTTATCAGTGAGAAAGTGAGCAAATACTTTAGAACAGGCATATGGCGATTGTGGTCTAAATTTACTTTTTTCATTATGCGGTGGCTTAGTTGATCCGAATATTTCAGAACTCGATGCCTGATACATTTTAATATCAGTATCTTTAATACAATCAAGAATATTTAAGACTCCCATTGCATCAATTTGAGCAGTATTCATTGGTTCGTCAAAACTAACTCTTACATGACTTTGGGCCGCAAGCGAATAGATTTCATCAGGATGAATATCCTTTATCAAATGAGCGATACGCGAAGCATCTGTCACATCTGCATAATAAAGATGTAATTTGTCAAAGATATGATTTATTCGACCAGTGTTAAAAGAACTGGATCTACGAATAATTCCATGGACTTCATAATTCTTTTCTAAAAGGAATTCCGCTAGAAAACTCCCATCTTGTCCAGTAATTCCAGTTACTAACGCTCGTCGCATATTCTTTATATCGACATAGCCGATAACACTGATGTGGCTGGCAAGATTTGGTATTACGATTGCTATGATTTAAGAAAATTTGGTATCAATGATATTCACACTTTTGTAGATATAGGAGCAAACAATGGCTCAGTCTCAATGATGGCAAAAATATTAATGCCATCTGCAAGAATCATTGCCATAGAACCATGCAAAGAAAGTTTTGAGAATTTTAAAAATAACATTTGGTGCTGGAGAAAAATCAGAATCGAAGGTTACAATATAGCTCTTGGTGATGGATCTCAATTGTATCTTCATAAAAACAAGCGATATGATGGATTGCATAAGTTCTTTACTGATACAGAAACAAAAGATTTTAATGTAGAAAAAGAAGATTCTGTACAAAGCAGGACACTAAAACAAATATTTGATGATTATGAAATAGACATAAGTTTGCCATATATCCTTAAAATAGACTGCGAGGGCGGCGAACGATTTTTACTTGAACAAGAAGATAGTTTAGATATACTGCGAAATGCTACACAAATTATGTTTGAATTGCATATAGGTATAGGAGGTTCGGGAGAAGAATGGAATGAATTCTTACAACGTATCACTACACATGAGATCAAATATGGCAAATATGAACCAGATGGTAAAAGCCCTGATAGAAAATTTGTTTATAAACGAATATCAAAATTTGAAGAAAAAAGCGGCAGACATACAGTGGAGTTGGTAAAGAAGAATACTAATTTCGTTTAAATTGATCTACAGTCAATATATTTTCATCATCAAATGACAATACAGGTTTTAACCTCTTTCTTACAACTAAACCATCCTTAACCCAAAAAGTATTACATATCATTTGACCACGTTTGCCAGTCTTTTTCCACCAACTACTTTGCACTTCATTATTCCTAATTTCATTTAACCAACAATCAGGAGCAATAAACAAATTATATCCTCGCTCATAAAATCTAAGAATCATATCTGCATTACAAAAAGCACCTGGAAACCTTCTATCTAATCCTCCCAATTCTGTCCACACTTCTCTTTTAAAAGCACATGTAGATGGTAAAACAGGAGCGTTCTGTATTCGCCCAGAATACGTAAGAATTTTGTCATAAAACACTCCGTTTGTTTGATATCTCGTTCCTATAAGAGTATTTTCCATATACAACCTATTCAAATAATAATATATACGATCTAAAAATCTTCTAGAAAAGAGACAATCATCTACAGCTAATATCAAATATTCTCCTTGGGCTTCTCTAGCAGCAATTTCCCAACATTGCACAGCATTGACCTTAGTATAGATATATCTAAAATTAGATGGCATTTGTTCTTTTGGCGGAGAAAAACCAACAAAAATAATCTCAAAAGAGGTTTGACTCCTATCTCGTACTCCTCTGCTTCCAGCAAGACTGTCATAAAATCTTTTATATAGATTTTCTCGAATAGCGGGAGCTATTATGCTAAATTTTACATTTCCCATTAATATCTATCCAGAAACTTTAAATCAATATTATAATCGACATGGTTGAGAAACCTGTCATCCTCTCGCTACGAACAACATCAATTGTTCGCAAGGGTGAACAATTAGATAGATTTGAATGGATTGAAGAAGGAGAAAGAATTGTTGGCGGATGGCTGGCTCAAGCTTGTTGGCGGATGGCTGGTAAAAGGCTCATGGCACTCGTTATGATTTGCCACACGAACAAGATGGAACATATTTACCTGAACTCCATATGTAAATGGATCGAAGACTTTTCAGCCGCCGTCCATTTCATTTTTTGAGCAAGGCATCCTTACTCAAAAAAAAGAAAAGGGGCTTTAGCGCAAGCTCTGGCCCCAATGCTGATGACGGACTTCCTGGTCCTCTGCACACCGAGCCGAGGCTCGTTCATCAGCTTCACCACTGCTTTATGCCTATTGGCAACCCGCAGCATTGGTTTACTAACAAGGCATTCTCAGCTTAAGACTGTGGGCAAGCCCAAGTCTCTTACTCCGCTATCTTTGCTTCCCTGATGAAGCTCAGACAGCCCCTTGCGGGCAAACAGTTGAGTTTCCTCAACTATAAGTAGGCACTTCTGCCTTGCTAGCGGCATTTTACTATACAGTCGAAACCGCATAGCTTCCAGGTTAAATCGCCCAAAGAGCAGCTTGTAGCCGCTGATGTGGCAATTTGATGAACCGCTTCTCGCCTAATGCCAAAAACGCGAGATCCTATTAGCAGTATTTCGCTGATGTAGCAACGACTCATGCCTCAAGGTTGCCAGTGGTTCCAGGCCCATCATGCCTTTATCCACCACCTGTTCGCTGAGAGTTTGTGACTGAATCAGGCCACATTCTCAGACTAGGTTTTCGCCTTTCTACCGAAGCAGTCTACTACGCGGTTCCGCAGCAGATTTTGAGAGCCGACGACGTGGCTCTATAATCCGTTATTTATTTTCTAGTCATATTTCTTCTAAGATTGTCAAAAAACCGCTGGAGAATAATGTTTTCACTCGCTGATTCAGAAAAAATACAGGCAGCCGTAAAGCTGCCTGTATTAGCACTATGGCCACGCTTATTTGCGTGACAAATTAGACTTGTCTGCACTCTCGTTGCGTCATCACAAATCAATCCTGCTCCGTCTGTTATGCTCATAATTTGCTATACTTCAGCGGTATACGCCATTGTGTTGCCCTTGGGGGGAATATCCATTTTACGAGCAACCTCGAAAACATTATCTCCGCAAACAAAAGCAACCGTCCAACGCCCCGTGTCTTGACCAATTTGGCTAGCTATCTTCATATAATCTCTCTACTCGTCCAAGACAACGTATCTTGAATCTAACTACTTATATACTTATCAATATTCTCTCCGTCTTGGCCTCCGTTGCTTCAGTTAAAGCAAATCGAACCTTTGCATCCTGAAGTTGAAGAGATTGCACAAGGAAGTTTTCGCATCAAAAATCCGCCAGAGATTAAAGGAAGCGGTTATATTGTCCGTAGTCTAGAAGCAGCATCTGCGTGCTGCTCATCTGTATAATTATTTTTTTGCTTCTTCGCGAGACAGACAATAAAACGATAACAATTTGAAAGAATCGCATCTTATAAATCCTTCAGCATTTTCAATGCCGCATTTCTTCCAGGCAGGCCCATCACGCCCCCGCCAGGATGCGTAGCAGCCCCACACATATACATGCCCTTAACAGGAGTCCTGTGATCAGCCCATCCAAAAGCAGGGCGTAACGGGCCAAGGTTGGACAAGCTCATCGATCCTTGAAAAATGTTGCCGCCTGTTAGCCCATATGTTTCTTCAAGATCTTTTGGCAACAAAACTTGTTTATGCAATATCAAATTTCTGAATCCTGGAGAGTACTTCTCTACTTCCTTCATACATATATCAAATAATAATTCTCTATTTTCTTCTGTATTTGGAAAGCAAAGCGGAACATACTGTATAAACATGCCCATCACATGTTTGCCTGAAGGAGCAAGCGAAATATCTACTTTTGATGGAATTGTGATTTCTATGATTGGGCGTTCGCTAATCTTCTTGTTCACTGCTGCGTCAAAATATGCCCTTTCTATATATTCTATTGAAGGACATAAATGTATCGTGCCAGGAATCCCATTTTTCTCCGCAAAGGAAGGGAGACGATCTAAACAAAGATTAATTTTTGCACTGCCAGAAGAATAATCAATACTATCAATTGAATTACTAAAACTGGTGGGAATCTCAGTATCTATCAATAACTTCTTGAATGTTACATGATAACTTATACTCGATGCTACAGCATCATAATGTAAGATTTTGCCATCTTCTGTCAAAACTCCTATCACTTTGTTATTTTTTACAAGGATTTGCTCAATAGGCGTTGAGCTTAAAATAGTATTGTGCGAACCAATACTTCTAAAAATCTCAGCCAAAATCTCGGACAGTCGTCCCATCCCGCCATGAACATATCCCCATGATCCTCTTTTGCCGCAAACATTGCCCATAACATGATGCAACAAAACATATGCACTGCCAGGATGCGATGGAGATCCAAATAATCCAATAATCGCATCACTAGCAAGCGTTGCTTTTAAAATATCTGATACAAACCATCTATCAAGAAAAGAAGTTGCTGACCCAGTGAAGCATTCGATAGCATATGGAGTAGATAGAATATTTTTGAGTAGACGAAATGAGCGAAATCCATTACGCCAATTCATTTTTTGAGACATACGTAAAAAAGGTTCTATAATCTCTGCAATTTGTGTGAGAGTTTTCTCGTAAGTATTATAGATATTGCTATCCATCTGATCATATTCATTAATATTATTCCCAACAGAATCAAAGAAAAGTCCTGGACCATCAAGATCAGGCGTAAAAGAAATAGGATCTCTTGGAATAATCCTTAAACCATTTTCTTTCAATTTTAAATGATTTACGATTTCTAAATCAAGCAGACTAACAACATATGCTGCTGGCGAAATTTTAAATCCACCAACCTTCGGTATAATGACTGCTTCGGTAGACGCACAACCGCCCAAGACATGTCTTTTTTCATACACATGGACAGTATGGCCCTTCTCGGCTAGATAACAAGCCGCAATCAGGCCATTATGTCCCGCACCAATAATGGCAATACGTTTCTTACGCAAACCAATAGCTATTTTCTTAACGATTCAGGAACTGTAGAAAGAGACATTCACATTCTAAAGACCTACTCAAAATTCTGGAGATCACTTCCTAACAAACTCAATGATATGGCGACTCTTTGGTGGCTGAAACCCATAAAAATTGTGCCACACAAATTTCCTACGTAAGTCATGTTTGGGATAAGAGTTAAACAATCCCTCTCGAACTACATGGGTATCAGATATGCATTTAGCGAAATCAGACCATTGTTCTGCTGATCCGCCAAGACCAAGATGAATTTCCATTACTGTTTGAACAGAACCTTGGATTAAATCAATTGCTTCTTTACCCTGATCCAATATAAATCTTTCGCCTCCTTCACAGTCAATCTTAATAATATATGGATTGTTAATATCAACACTATATTCATCAAATATCTGTTTTAGGGTTTTGCTTCGGACAGGATTAAGCCGTGGAAGACCATATTGTTTCGCTTCTTCTTCGGTAAAGAATTTATTTAACCCACTTGTTCCGCTGCTTTTTTTCATATACATTGTGGAGCCATCCCCTAACGCGGCGTGGACTACCAAAGCTGTATTGCCGCCCCAACACATGATATGATTATGTAGGAAATCAAATACTTCTTTACACGGTTCTATAGCAACGATTCTTGCACTAGACAAAAATATTCTTGCTTGTATTGATACTCCGCCTTTATTTGCACCTATATCTAAAAAAGTTGATATTTGATAGGGATCAAACTTTCTAAGATCATAACAATCGTAATACCAAATCTGCCCACCCATTAAGATTTTTTACGACCAAGATAAGGTTTAGCCAAACCTGATTTTACCAAGAAATCATTCACATTGTAATATACACCAACTTCATCTTCCGCCCATACAGTGGCTATTAATCTACCGTATTTCCCTTTTCTGTCTTTTATTGTTTTGACAAACACATCTGAATTCAAAATCATTTCCCTAAGACGATCTCTAGTCACTAATCCCTGTGGTCTTTCTTTACCGCGAAGTTCAGGAGCGTCAATATCAGCGAGGCGTAATTTGACGCTGACAGATATGTTAAGCCCAAGATCCAGTTCTATTGTAATCGAATCGCCATCATAGACTTCAAGCACGACACCGTGGTAGAAATAGCGTTCTTTTTCTAGCTCGTCGAAGGATCTTGTTGAGACTCGTTTTGACAAATTGCTCTGCTAATTGATGAAAAGTTATCTACTATATCATCGTCAATTTCGATCTCTTCTATTAAGGAAAGGATTATCATTTCGCGGGGATCTTCTTTATCAAAAATTATACAGACTCGTTCGGGGTCTCCGTGAACTGCATATTCAAATTCAGTATATCCACTTAATTTCAGAATTAAACCAGGTTCTCTTAGAATAAATGCAGTTGCTCCGTAACGTGTATATTCTATTAATTCAAAGATACCCATCTCGCCAACAAATAGTTGGCGATTTTCTTTGCTGATATAAGGTTCAAAGTAGTCAAGCCATACAAGCATACCATTCTTTAAATCTTTTTCTTTGAGTGGCCGACCTCTTGTGCGGGCTTTAATCATAATATATGATATCGACATTCCCCGCGTCTTCGCTTGTTCTCAACTACCTCTTAAATTATCTCTCTTAACCACTTTTCTGCCTCAACAAGCAAAAAGTTTCCTTGATTTTTCTGGAGATTAAGTTCTTCATTTTTGAACTTCAGCATGATAATTGCTGTTCTGGATCTTCATTGCCTTCTTGAACATCTTCTGTGGATACTTCTTTACGGTAATGAATGGCCTGTTTCACTTGATGTATCCTTTGGCGACCACTGTGAATGCGGCAAATTCTTTCGCGTCAAGAATCTGGAGATTCTTCAATCGCCATTTCAGCCCCAAATTCTACGGTTTGAGGGGCCGTTTTCAGCGGAATCGGCCATGGACTCATCTTAGCTGCCGAAATGTCAAAAGATAATTCAGCATAAAACATCTTGCCGCATAAATGCAACCATAACGTATTAATAATCGCCGACGCGGCCATAAGATTTGCTGCTAGTAATTGTGGAGAAGATAGAATTGCTTCAGTACAACTTTCTTCTGGTAATTTATCAGTGGGATTCTCTATTTCAGGATGATAAGTTGTTAAACTTGGTCCTAGATCTTCTCCATTTTGGCGAACATAATATTGACAGTTGCCATAAGTCCCAAATTGAGGCGGATCTTCGTTTGGTTCTACTCCATCGTTCCCTGCCGAAACCAGAGTTATTGAATTCAATTTAGATACATGGCCGTTAATGATTTTGCGTGTAGCTAAGTTGTCAACTGCCATAATAATAATATCATCTTCCTGTATCAATTTATCTATATTGTCTGGCTTGACAAATTCTTCAATAGCGACAATTGATAAGGACGTATCAGAAAACTGATCAATCAATTCGCCCCTAACAACAGTTGCTTTGTTCCCATGGCTGCCAAACAGCATACGCGATGCGTTTGACATTTCAAATGCATCGCCATCAATCAGAACTAATCTTGCCTCTGTCTTGAAAGATGCCAATAAGACAGCAGCATAACGAGCTACGATACTACCGATACCGCCAACCCCAATTATTTTAATTGAGGCTTCTTCATCTAGTTGAGGATCATACGGACCTGTTGGGCTAATCAAACTCATACCTCGTCAGGATCAAGAGGCTCGAAAGCGTCAATAGACAATGTATCAACTTCTTCTTTTTGAGAGACATCATCAACTTCAGGTTCAGGTTCGTCTTCAAAATACAACTGACTTTGAGTTTGGGGCGTTTTCTTTTTAGCTTTTTGTCCTACCTGTTCAGAGTTAACAGCAGGAGTCTGGGTTTGAACGAATGGTTTATATCCTTGTTGGGGAGGCAAACTATAATGCTGCTCACCGCTACCATGTCCGACATTGAGACCCCCAAGACCCTCTCCTCTGCCACCACCATGATAATGCCAGTCTCCATCGCTGCCCATGTTATATTGCTGCGGATAATGAGTTCCGACATGAGCTTGGCCTTGGTCCTTCTTCTTCTTCCCCGTAGACCACCATTTAGTCTTTTTAACCTTTACTTTCTTTATCCAACCTTTAGGAACAGCAGCTTTAGGAAGACGTTTATCGTATTTGTCTAAATCCATTACAAATTCAGGTTTTACAGAAAACCTATGTCCATCAACCACCGCTTCTACATGGAAATCAGGCGGTTCTTTAGTGATTTTGCCCACAACAATATGCAATCCAGTGCGATGGGTCTCATCGCTTTTATCTTGATGCGAAGCATATGCGGCATGGTCTACATGACAATGAATATCACCAAATATTTGTAAATGAGGTTCCAAAACTGGAGTTTTGTACTCTAAATCGAGATAAGTAGTAAACGTTTCTTGTTCAGGAACAATAATTCTTACCCGATTACTCTTTGAGTCCCAAGCCAAAAGGCAGATTGCTTCTGCTTTATGCTTTACGGCAATAACCGAAAAGAATCCAATAATACGAGACAGATACCTTGCAGAAAGCTTAGGATAATTGATAAGCAAGGAAGATTCTTGTTTTTCAAGTTCAGGGGGAAACTTCTTTGCAGGAACAATACTTGTAAAAAACTGATGTTTCCTACAAAGAAAAAGATCATTGCTTGCCAAAAGATATGAGACAGACTCGTCTTCTGGCGGAACAAAATCTGGATCGTCTTTAACAAAGATAGGAGTAAGTAAGTCGCCCATTTTGTTTACCTTGCATTAAAAACAATGCGAGCAGCGTCAGAAGCCCTAGAAACAAAAACTGCTGCTCTACTGTTAAGTTTGAAAATTCGTTCCTGTAAGGTGTTTACCGTATATCCCGTTTTTATCCATGGAACTTCAAGGGCAAACAGAGGATCTACCTTCGATGATTGTTCCCATGTTGCTACATCTTTGATGCGAGGGTCTACTTTTGCTTTCATGGTCTCGCCAAACCAACTCGCTCCTTCGTTATATTCGCTTGAGAAATTGAAGCCTGTTTCAAGCAGGCAATTCACAAGACTTCCCAACAATTGAAACACACTTTGGTTAGCGTCGGCAGAACCGCCTCTATTCTTTAAATACTGAACACAAATCCATGCCAACGGCGCTCTTTCTTGATCTGAAGCTGAAAATTTCGATACATTCAGCAATGCTGGATACAGAAGTTCATCATCAACGCTTCTAATTGGTTTATTGGAAAAGAAGCATTCGCTTTTTTCTGACAAGTTAACAGTACCATCGCTTCCAATCTGGAATACTGCCATTGTAACCAAATATGGCAAAGCAATAGAAACCTTTTTGTATTTTGCATCACTACCAAATTTCTCAACAGAATCTTCAGAAATCCATTTGAAATAATGCATTCTTGGAGGAGTCTGGTGCATCAAAACCATCAAGCGGCCATCACTATACGCTCCCTTGATTCCGTCTGGGAAAATTATACTTCCTGAACTAATCTTCATCGGTGACGCAAGCTGCATAAAACGGTCGAGAGGTATACTTCTGGCTTGCCCTTCGGGAGATGTTGCTGTAATTTTTCTTCCTTCAATGGCAAGCTTAGTTTTCGCTTTTGCTCCCTTGCTGCCAACCAAGTGGGTAAACAATAGCGTCTCGCCCGAAGAAATCTTATAATCATTTGCTACGGGCTTACCATTAATAGTAGCCTGACGATCAGGGTGCAAAGAAAGACGATCACCAAACCTTGATCGCACTTGCTCAATAGTCATGCCGTCAACAGGCAACTCTTCACTCATAATACCATGAATAACAGTTGCTGTTCCTGCATTCTTATTAATAGGAGGCAAACCACTAGGACCGCCACTACTTGCTTCTCTGATTCTTGAAATTTCGGCCATGACAATTCCTTTGTGGTTAAATTCGACGCAAGTTTACAACTCTTGCGCCTTCTGGTAAATCAACATATTTGCTGACATTGAATTCCCTCAATTGCGACACAACCGACTTTATTTGTCCAACGAAAGCTTCGATTAGCATCTTTTCTGTAATACCTTTTACCTTGCTTTGATGCTCAAGTCTGCAAGCCATATCAGCGGCTTGCTGAACGGCTCGATTAACCAAAGCTCCATTCAAAAAGTCTCTGGCGTATTTAGCATCAGGTTCGTTTGTGCCAGCATAGAACAACTCAACAATCGGGCTATTCTCTTCAAAAACAGATTTTGTCATATTCCCAATTATTTTGTCTTTTAATTTCTTGCCCGCCAAAGGCATATCTTGTAATTGTTTGTCCAACACCGAAACAAATCCATCTTTGCTCAAGCGTCCAAAATGAACAGTTCTGCTTGACGATCTTCGCAAAAACGCATGGTCAATTAGTTGCGGCTCGTTAGTAGTAAACAAATACAAAACGAGTCTATTACTAACCCTGTTGTATGTCGTATCCATACGGGTTAAAGCCGTAGAAAGAACTCTGGAGTAAATCGTATTAGAAGCATCGTTGCCTCTTTGTTGAGCTAAACCATCAATTTCTTCACCAATAGCAATAACTGGCAAAGTATATGTTTTTCCCTTAACTTCGAACGTATCGTCAGCAAGCGACTCAACTTCATCAAAGAATCGGTCAAGATTCTTGTCAGACTCGCCAAGCCACATTGAGAAGATTTCCGAAGCTCGCAAACGTAAGACTCGTTGCGGCAGAGCGTCCATCTCAACGCCAGTAATTTCTGCCATCAATTCATAGAGCTTACGAGTCAACCCTTCAATGCTCAAAGTTTTGCCAGAACCGCTAGATCCTGAAAGCAGAGTCATTGTGCAACGATCTCTTTTATATTTGCGTCGAAGCGACGGATCGGTCATCTCTATGCGAACATGCTCAAGCAATTCGTCAATAAACGGATGCGGATCGCCAATATCTCGCTCTACAATGACGCTAGGAATAGGCTGACGGTCAAGATAGCGATAGCGAGACAAACCATTATTAGATTCGGGAACGGCGTCAAATGCTATGCATCGATATTGAGATACCAATAACTTTTGGCCAAGCTTGACTTCGCCTTTTTTAATTCTTTCTTGTAAATAGGCAGAGCAAAACATAACTGAACTCTCACCTTTTATAGATACCTCAATACGGCTATCGTCAAATTGCTTATCGAAAGACGCTTCTTCGCCTACGGTATCCATATTAGGAATTTTGCACAAGACCGCCTGCCCATCAGCAGCCATGCCAACAGCGTCGCCTCTCTCTAGCTCTTCATGCGTGAGACCCCCCAAGATCATAGCGAAAGCAGACGCCCCATCTTGCATACGGACATGCGCTCTCTCACCGAAGCCTGAGCTAACAACATCCATAAACGTACCCATGCGCATCGGGCCTTGCTTAAGCTCAGTAATAAGCGCATCAAGTTGTTCTGCTTTTTCCAGAACCTTTTCGTCGGCATTCTTCTTGCTTAAACTATCCAACATCTCTTTAAGCATCTTCTTGGCTTCAGAGTGTCCATCTTGATCGCTGCCGGAACACAAATTCACCAGATGCTTTAAATGAATAAAACGATGGTTAAAAGAGTTGCCTGGATCGTTGATTACTTGTAACATTTCTCTTGACATCAATACTTCCTTATGTTAGCTGCATAACTTATATACCATCCATATTTTCTGGAGAGTCGTTATTTTATGAAAATTGTTGACAAATAAAATTAGTAGTGAGTATCTCATCGAGAGGCTGTAAAGCATTTTTAATATATCGCATCGTAAAGCCGACAGGACGACTACTTCTGTCAATAACGATATCTTGTGGACGTATAATATTTGGATTGGAAAGGGCAGACAGTTCGTCTATCTTTAGAAGCAGCTTCATTTTAAATCTGCAACGGGATAGAGGCTGAACCAGTACCCAACGCACTCGATTGGCTGCTAATTGACTGCGAAACAAATCTGACCAATTTCGCATCTGCATTCTCTAACTCAATATATTGCGTCAAACCCGCATCGGTTTGGAACGTGCTTAGAGCAGAAGATACCGATGGTTCGCTGATATTTACACCAATCAAAACAGAAATCAGCGACTCAAGATGCTCTTCTTTGATCTTTGCAAGAGCGTCTTTAATTACGGAGACAGACAACGTAGACCTGTTTTCCATACCATCAGTAATAATGAAGACAATGCCGTTGACATCATAGTTTCTTTGAGCAAGCTGTGATGCCCAATCGACAGTTGCACTAATCGCATTTTCCGTGGCATCATTCAAAGCGGTCATCCCGCCAACCTGAAGGAAGTCATCATAATCTGAAAGATTACATTGAGACAGCAATTGCCATCCGTGTGTCTCTGATAAATCAGATGCGAATTGCGTATGTCGAAGCATCAAGTTGTCTGCTCTTGGGCTAAGCTGACACGCTTTAACAATTTCAGAGACAGCTTTTTCCATATCGTCTTTGAAGGCGACAACACTACTGCTAACGTCATTAGCAACACAAACCAACGTATACCCAGAGGCCCCAGCAGCTTCTATGTCTTCAAGGCAAACGGCAGAATAGCCATAGTTTCCTGTAGCCAAACTGCGAGAATCGAGATTTCCCGATGTTACGATTGACATGTAAAACTCCTAAAGAATTGTAATAACTCAAACTCCTAAACTAAAAACTTATCAGTTGTAGTGACTTGCATGCCCTTTTGAATAAGATCGTGTACGAATTCTTCGCCCCGCTTTTTGTATAAACCGTCAGGGCGTGCAATAGGGCTGGTTGCATCTTCCAGCAATACAACTTTTTTGATAGCAGATTCATCGCCAAAAGCCGCAGCAATATCTCGCACCGTATTCGCCAAACAATGACTCAGAGCCTCGCCAGCTACTGCAACAATGTCTGCTTTCTTAAGCGTATTAATCAATTGAGCATTAAACTGGGTTGAGTCATCCTCAGGATCTGGAACTTCCGCCTGAACAGCACTATAATGTTCGGTAAACGGATTGCTTCCCTTTATAACGTAATCAACCCATTTAAGGCTATCTGCCTCCCAAGAACAAAAAGCATCAAACAGCCTTCCCCAAACAGCATGTCCAGGAGTCCCGATTAGACAATGGGGAGGCCAAATGCAAAGTGGATATCTGCCGCTCAACTCAAGCTTTTCGAGATAGTCAAGCATTCGTTGGGTCAGATCTGGACGAGGCATCCAATCGCCAGCAAGAACTTCGCTGCGCGTAATAATTGTGAAAGGATTGGGATTGTTGCCCGATCTATCTCTCCAGAACAAAGGATGCGCAACATCAAACAAGTGATGAGAATCGAGAGTAGCATGAATGTCATCAATTTTTCCCGAAATGCGACTAACCATGTCCGCAAGACGATTCATATCCTGTTCTGCACCATCCACATACAGCGTACCGTCGCTGGGATCGCAGAAGTCTATTTGTGGGTCAATAACTAGTAAGTCAACTTTCAAAGGCATGTTCGGCCCTTTTTGTAGAAACTTACACGTATATCGCAACATTCCATTTTCTGGAGAATACTGTGACAATTATTATAGATATGACAAGAAAGGCTAGTCTATTACGCCTAAGCCTTCTAAGAAGTTCATGCGATCAAGCATTGGCTCAAGCTGCTTATCAATTTCTACTACTTTCTTTTTATGTAATTCAAAAAGCTCTATAAATCTATCAAAATCCCGCTCAGCCAAAGCCACATCTGTTTTTAATGAACTTTCTATTCTAGATATTAAAACACAAAATACGCAACAGTCTCTGGATATCTCTTCAAGTTTGTCCATTACATTTTCATGGCCTTCGCCGAAAATGCAATCTTCTTTTCCCTCTACAAGTTGATGCGAAATGACTTGAGTATAGATTTTTAAGATATTTTTAACAAACTCAACATATTCCTCAAAATGAGGTCTTGCTTTTATAACAATATTCTCAATCTTTCGAATTTCATCTACATCTGACATTATATATCTCCATTCAAATTAAAGCATTTCTCATTGAGCGTTTCTGCCCAATTTTTAGCTACATTACTTAATTCATTAAGCAACATTGTGTTCCCTATCTTTTTCCCCAAAGGTGACGTATAAAAAGCAGTCAAACTCTTTATGTCATCAGAAGTAAGATATTTATCATAAATATCCACAATCTTATCCAGATAATGCTCAAATCCTAATTCTTTGGATAGCTTATCAAATTCTTGCTCACTCACATTCTTATATCTAGCACGAAGTATAAAAAAGGCATGATCTGCTGACAGCTTATATACATTCCACTCATTGGTGATCTTTAACAATTGAGCAATTAAATATTTTTTTTGATTATTCAAATTATTGCCACATTACAAACAAACAACATTATACATTGTTTTCGGCCACTTATCTCGTTGATATGAACAGTGACTATGAACCGACTAATATGGTTTCGCCATCTTCAAAATCAAGATGAGCTATCAAGTCGTCTACCACTTCAATTAAAAGGCGATCTTGAGGTTGTTAAGATCGTCATAGAAATATTGCATTTTCTTTTGTGGCTTCTGCTCTACCGTTGATTGAAACTCTCCAACAACAATTCCAACTAAATAAGAACGTTCATTGAAAAGCCGTTGCTTGCCTTCTACGAATGCAAGTTTAGGAGGAAATCTCTCAATCATTTCATCTTTGATTAAAACCAGGGCGAACGGTAGGCTATTTACGGACCAAGGGTTGGCCATTTCCCCAGACACAGTCCGATGACAAAAGCCTTATCCAAAAGCGAGTGCGTACTCGGTTAACTCCTTTGGGGGAACCATCGTCCTGGATTGGGTGGCATTAAAATGTAAACGGCTGAGCTTCTTTCTTTGGTGACTATTGAGATATTGACCGACAAACCAATTAAGTTGACTCGCATCAGTAATTGAGTTTTCGTTTTCATTAACATACTTTTCCAAAGCATCGGCAAGGTCATCGCCATAAGTGTTGTGTTTTGCTCTGATAAAAGATGAAATGGCCACTTTATCTATTGGCATAACAATAAAATGCCACCGCAGGGTCAAGAAGGGCTTACCCTGCGATGGCTAAAGGGACTACGCTGCACCAGCGGTCATGCAAGGTTAGAACGAAAGACTCGCACCAATTTTGCCAATAACTTCAAAGTTATCGTTAGACTGATCGATATCATCAATCAGCCATAAAAACACAGGACCAGCATGCAGCGTCCAGTTACCAACCAAGGGGACATTAACAATAGTACTAACCTCGACATAACCGAGTCCGTCATCATCTGAAATAGCGTAATATTCATCCAAACTGAACCCCAACGTAACAGGGACAGATAAGGTTACATCACGATCAGCGATATTGACTAAAGGTAGAGTCGGACTAATACCTATTTCCAGAAAAACGCCTTCGTCGCCACCATCTGTAGCATTTTCAGTTTCAATAGCAATCGAAATATGAGGTTGCAGTCCAGAAAAGCCGTTTTCCCAATGTTTACTATCATTGTAAGTGGCAACTAAGGCTACCTCTTCTACCGTATTGAAGGCATCATTAGGGCTTGTATACCACTTATAGGCTAACCCTAACGCAATGTCTTTAACCTGTAGCTGGGCACCAATGTAGTAGTCTACTTCATATAGCTCGTCCCAGCCGTTGTCGCTACCAGTTTCTTCGCCGTGAACGCTTCCCCAAGCTCCGACGACAATACTAAAGGTTTCAGTCAGACCTATATCAAGGTCTACAGCAGGCTGCACGATCAAGCCTTCATCTTCTTGGTTAACACCTCTGAAATTATATTCAGATACGATATCAAGAATGACTTCGCCCGAAATCTTAATGTCGCCTTCTGCTCCATCAGCAAAAGCAAAAGCTGAAAAACACAAGACAGACAATACAGTTGTTAGTTTCTTAAACATGATTTGCTCCAAGGTAAGCGGTTTAAAACTAATTCGTTGTTAAACTAAAATATCCTCTGTTGAAAGAGACATTTTTTGGAACTTTGGTCTGTAAGACGCACTTTAAGTCCTATCGTCGCGGCAAAGGCTGCCCCAACAGTGGATTCGTCAACCCATCTTCCATTCTGCCACACCTGCCAATAACTCATATTATTTAAATCCTGGAGTTTCTTTGATAATTTCCGAATCTGTCTCTCTAAGGCAGGGTAAAACAAGGATTTACGATCATCTTTACTCAAAACACGACTGCCCTGTGGCATCGTAACCAGAATTTGGTCTTCTGTTAAAAAGATTCGTCTATCAAGTTTCTTTGCTAATTCGCCCAACCAGCGATCATAATTCGGAAACCTAGTGACTTCTCGACATAATTCATACCACTCTTTAGTAAAGGCTGGAGTCGGGATGAGTTGTTTTGTTCCTTTGCCGTTATCGTAAGGTATCATGACGCAATAAACGTTGTCTTTAAAATCTCTATCTCTAGTTTCTACAAGCGGTTTATACCAATCGGCCTGACTTACAATCTCGGCATCATCGTTCAGCATCCAAATTATTTTGCCTGAAGCAACTGATCCCAAATCATTAAAGAAATGATGCAGAGAGAATCTCCCATTATATTGCCCGTATAACAAAATCTTAAATTTAAACGGACTCTTTTCGCATAACTGATAGAAATCATCGATATCTTTTGTGTTATCAATTTTCAGTAGCATCTCTACATCGTCGGGATTAGAACAACTTCTGATTAATGAATCATAAAGAACAGTGAATCCTTCAAAATTCAATGACGGTATCAATAGGCTGATACTGACATCAAATGGATTAGCTAATAGCGTTTTAGTTGATTTTCCTGGTACGGATGCCATATTTATACTGTAAGAATTTCTTAATACAATCTGGAAAGCTAGTTTGGGCAGTCCACCCTAATATCTCATATATTTTATTAAATCGTCCATCACTTTTAAACTCTTGTCGTGGTGATTGAGAAACCGCAAATTTAGGTAAAAGACCCACCTCTTGAGCGTTTATTACAAATAGTTCTGCTGCTGCTTTGACGCTTGCTTGATCTTCACTGGCTAAATTAAAAATCTCATTTTCAGTTCTACTGTCTTCAAGATGGTTTACTATACATGATGCGACATCTTCTACCCATGTAAAAGATATCGCGTTAGTGCCATTTATGCTATTAAGTTGAATATGTTGTTTATTATCAATGTATTTATGGCTCAAGTTAGTCAGCAGATGAGAAGAACCTTCTTTATAGATCTCTTCTGGTGAAACGATATGAAATGGTCTCCAAATCGTATATGGCTTTCTTAAAGTCAGAATCTTTTCACATGATAATTTTGATATACCATAAGAACTACTTGGCTTAAGCAAGGCATCTTCATAAGGCAATTCCGTGTTTTCATACACTCCTGACGAAGATACCATTACAAATTTCTTGACATTTTGTGAATAACGCAGCACATTCAACATAACGATTATGTTATTATAAACAATTTCGAAATCATCATTATACCCGTTCCACAAAGCTGCACAATGAATAACATAATCAATTGAATGGTTTACAAAGATATTCTTAACAAAAGTATCGTCTTTGAGATCACCAGGATAGATAATGTCAGTTTTATTCTCGAAGTTGTTTACAGAGCGACCTGCGCGAATGGCTTGATAACCAGATTGATTGAGAGCTTTAATAACAAATTTACCAAGAGCGCCTTCACTCCCTGCTACTAACACATTTTGCATGCGACAAGACTTTCACTTCAGGTATGGGTACAATAAATTTTCTCTTCCCAGAAACGAATGCTTCTGATTCGCAAAATTCGTCTACAAAGTTCCACGGTAAAAGAAGATAATAATCTGGTTCCTCTACTGTATCTTCGTCACAAATTGGAATGCCTGTTCCTGGAATGTATCTTCCAACTTTTAACTGGTTCTTTTCCACTGCACAAACAATATGATCGTTATTCAAACCACAATAATTAAGCAAAACTGTACCCTTGGCTGGCGCTCCAAAAGCAAAAATCTTGCGACCAGCAGAAGCAAAACCTATTACTGTTTCTCTTATTTTATCTCGCAAGCCTCGAATATTGTCAGCGAATTTTTGATATGTATCAAACTGATCATATCTATCAGAAATTTCATTTTTAATCATCAGGTCAATCTTATCAGAAATATGTCGAGTACCTTTATGACAAATATAAGCAACAATTGATCCACCATGAACAGGTGCTTCATCAATATCAAATATTTCTAAATTATATATATCAAGTAGATACTTAAGCGTATCCACTCGATAATAAAGCAAATGTTCATGATACATAATATCAAATGCTCTTTTCTCCATAATTCTTGGCAGATAAGAACCTTGCATGACAAACACGCCATCATCATCTAAAAGATTCTTAATACCTTTGACAATATCATGTAATTCTTCTACATGATAGAAAACATTTGCTGCTGATATGATCTTGGCTTTTCCCTTCTTCTCTTCAATCTTATTAGCACATTTATGATTAAAGAAATTGATATCAGTATTGATACCATTTCCGATAGCGACTTTTGCCGCTTTGGAACAAGGCTCAATACCTAATACGTTCATATCATGTTTAAGATAAGTAGATAACAGCGTTCCATCATTACTGCCAATATCTACTACTAACCCTCGACCTGTTAATTGCACAGCCTTATCACTAACTTGTTGGAAGTGCTTACGCATTGATCTCGTGATACCAGACAAATACAGATGTTCATTATACATTACTTCTTTAGGAACAGTTTGCCTGACTTGAACTGTTGTACAATCTTTACAGAAATAAAGATCAAGTGGATACAGATTTTCTAATCCTACCTGTTCGTGAACAACAAAATCGTTACACCATGGTTGAGGGCCAAGATCCAAGAACTGCTCTAATTTCGAACTTGAACATATTCTGCATATTCTATCCATTATTTTATTCCTAAATATTCTTTATCTTTTGTATTATATTTTGGAACATATATGCTTTCTATATACGGATTAAAAAATGTAGCAGCAGACGCAACATTAGAGAATCCTCTATACAATTTTTGACCTCTTGCTAACAACAAACAGTCAATCAGTGCGTCTTCAAATACTTTTGGTCCAGGAGGTCTATTCTTCTTTTTACTTTGACATGCATATTGTAGAGGATAGCCATTTTTAGAATGAGTTGCTTCTTTTCTATAAACAATTGAATCACCATAAACATTTACAAGATTATCTAAAGCTTCTTGAGAATCAGTTGCTACAAAGATTTTATTTTCAGGATTTGCTTCAAGGTATTCTTTTGCCACTTCTAAATATCTATCCATAATATTATGCCCTTGACCGCCAAGATGATCATTACAAGCACGCATATGTATGCTTACAAAATTCTTATCTCTTAAATCTTTATTATATAATTCATTTACTTTATCTATAACTATCTTTCTTATAATTGCCCATTTCTTAATCAAACCGTGAATATAATTTCTCTGTTCAAAAGACGGATTAACAAGACAGAAATTAGGAGGAAACATTCTGGTATTCCAACAGTTTTCTGGTTCGTGCGGCAAACTTTTGTTTCTGAACTTTGAAACAAACTGTATATCTTTGTCTTTGATTTTACGGAAATCGCCATATTTATTAACCTTGGCATTTGGATGCATTTTCTCAAAAGAATATTTGGAAACTGGCTCAAAGAAAAAGTCCCAAACATTTTTTGTTTTAGATCCATTATATCCATTTTTACTTTTATAGATACCGCCAGACCAATATATTACTGGTTTCATTCCTTCCCGCTCGGCATCTTCTAAATGCTGAAGAGTATGAAATAACTGAGTAAAAAATCCCTGATTTGCTCTAGAAGTAATTACTTTAAATTTGGCCATTGCTTCCTCACCCAATCAATAACGATATCCAGTGCATCTTCTAAATTAGTCTCGCACTCGAATCCAAGAACATCCTTGGCTTTTTCGGTTGAGGGAGAGCGGATCTGAACATCATATGGATACGACTCACAATGTTGTATTGCTAACACAGTATCGCCATATAACTTGCGCCAAATTAAATCTGCCAGTTCTAATACAGTCACCTGCCTGTCTGAAGATATGTTAAAATCTTCATTTATAGCTTTATCAGACTCCATAGCTAAACGAATGCCTCTCGCGATATCTCCTCCATAAGTATAATGTCTGATTTGATTGCCAGAACCAAGAATAGGCAAAGACCCATTTTTACCCACCTGAATAGATTTGCGTATTAAGTCAGGAACCACATGACTCATTGTAAACATAATATTCTCTTCTCCAATTGCATCAACTTCTCCAACTCCTATACAATTAAACGGCCTAATAATTGTGTAAGGTAAACCATATTGTTCATAAGCACCTTTACAGAAATATTCACATGCTAACTTCTGAAAACCATAAGTACTTTGTGGAGGAGGACATATGTTTGATTCTGGCGTTGGATAAGTTTTTGTAGATTCATATACCATGCTGCTAGACAAAACAATTATGCGTTGAAGATTGTGATGTTGAAATTCATCAAGTGCATAATCAAAAGTAGAAGCTGTAATTCTTTCATTAGTAGCGAGCAAATCATAAGCATACTTATGAAAATAGCCAATGCCACCAATCATTGCTGCACCAGCAATAACAAAATCGGGATGAACCGTATCACATAACTCTGCTAAGTTAATAGCATTGCCTCTAACGAATGTAAAATTGTCATGCCTATCATGAACATGAATAACTTCTCCATATTTTGAGAAATTATCGATTCCACATACTTGATAATCATGCTTCAGCAGCTCTGAGCATAGATATGATCCTATAAAACCCTCACTACCTGTAACAAGAACTTTCACTCTCGCATCCCATCAAAAACAGTTGTTTTATATTTAGCATTTTCATGTAAAATGCAATCAAAGAAATCTACATCAACTCCTAAATCGTGCAAAAGAGAGGCAATGGCCTGAGTATCCTTGGTCAGACATTGTCCGCCAAATCCACGAAATGTTTCTGTAGCATCTAAATATGCATTATTAATATTTGTTCTGTGAACACATATATTTTTCACTTTACTATAATCAACATTCTTTTTCTTACACAATTCATAAAAACTATTAGCAAACGTTATCAGCGTTGCATTGTATAAATTGTTAAAGTATTTACACAACTCTGCCTCTGTCGGAGTGCATCTTATAAATTTCTTAGGGTATGGCTTATGAGATCTTTTTACTACTTCAAAAGGAGAATCTTCATAACCACTATCATCGAGAGAACCAATAATACATACATCATGATTTTCTGTAAAATCAGCAATCGCGCATCTTTCTCTAAGAAATTCGGGAACAAAACAAATACGATAACGAGAAGTTGCACGCGCATCTTGAGTTCTTACAACTTGACGATCTGAATATTTACTAATTAACATATCAGTAGTTCCAGGCTCTACTGTGGATTTGATAGCAATGACACCCTCGTATTTCAACTTAACCAATTCATCTACAACTGATTCAACAATAGAAACATCGCAACGACTATTTTCAAGAGATGGAGTTGGGACACAGATATAAACAATTTCAGTATCTAATACGTCAGATATACTTGTGTTTAATTTAATATCATGTATCTTAACAGTATGCCCTGCCTTGGAGAACCCAAAAGCAATTGCATTTCCGACCACGCCCGCACCAATTACGCCAATTTTATTTTTCATACGAATTCATTTTAAGAAATAATCTATACTCTATATCGTCCTTGAATATGTGATGTTTATAAACAACTCTAAACCGACCTTTGTAACAATCCCTATATTCATTTATCCTTCTCGTTTAGCAGACAAATCTATATCCCAATCACTAAACTCTGCTGCTAGACAGTCTGTCTTGAAATCCTGTTTTTCGTTCTGCCCAATCATTCGAGATATATGGTTTGTCGCTTTATTTCTTATTCCATTGATAGAATGCGTGAATTTTAACAGTTTTAAATCCTGGTCCTCACCTCTTCGTGCTTGAGACTCCGAATTCCAAATGTGGAGATTTATCTGCGAAATAACAACTATCGCACGGATTAATTCCGCTGACAATTCTATATTTTCTTCTTTAATGCACCTGTCCAGATCTTCCATGATATCAAGCATGTTGTCTATATACATCTGCTTGTGTTCAGGGATAAAGACTTCTTTTAACTGATATATAGCTAACCTATCAATTAATTCTGAGAAACTAGGAACCCACTTTCTTTCTGTCATTTGTTATCCTTATGGTCGTGAATCTCATTAAATGAAACCCTTCGGATTATATTGCTCTTATTACTACTTTATCTTCGACTCGACTCTTCTAAAATAATATTTTATCGAGGCATGAAAGAAGTTAAAAACAATTTAATCGTTCCTCCTTATACCATTTAATCGTCTTTTCCAGCCCATCTCTCAAGGAGGTTTTTGCTTCAAACCCTAATAATTTCTTCGCTTTCGAACCATCCATCAGTCTCTTTGGAATCATCGTCGGTTTTGATGCATCATAAACGACATCCACATCATATCCTTCAATTTCAAGAATTATCGACAAAGCTTCTCTAATCGTATGCGACCTTCCTGAAACTATATTGATAATATCAAACTGGTCTGTCTTTTCCATTGCCAAAATTAAGCCTTCTACCAAATCCTCAATATACAAGAAATCCTTTATGTCATTACCGTCACCCCATACTTCTATTGGATCTTGTCGTTCTATAACTCTTCGCATGATCGCGGGCAAAACATGACTTGTTTCCCATTCGAAATCATCATGAACTCCAAAACAATTTGCTGGACGAACAACAACTACAGGCATCGGTTCTTTGATCTTTGTCGCATACATTCTACAAAGATCTTCTGAAAATAACTTCATTTTGCCAACACAGAAATAATTCTCAAACAGTTCGCCAGTAGCGTCTTCTTCTTTCAGCGGCTCATCTGACGGCGGATATACAGTGGTTGTGCTGATAAATAAGAATTTCTTTACTCCTTCTAGATATGCTGCATCCAGCATGAGCGTATTCATTAGAACATTGGGAGTGACATGGGCAAGAGGAGTTGACGCCATAACTCCAGCGCCAGAAGTATTAGCAGCACACATAAAGACATAATCCATGCCCCTTACAACATTCCAACAATTCTCTTTATTAGTTAAATTTGCACGAACATATCGCACGTTATCGTGTCTAAATTGTTTATTTTCATGATGACAAGTAGCCCTGACATTAGCACCTAGCGACACAAGTTTCTTAACTAAATTAGTTCCCATAAAGCCAGAGCCGCCAGCAACTAAAACATTTTTATTGTGGAACATGGTCATCCCTCAAAGACAAGATAGGTTCTTTTACAGGCCACCAGACATTAAATCGAGGATCGTCGTATCTATATGTAAATTGCTCGACAGCACCCTTATAAATACAAGATTGTTTATAATGAAAGATGGCACTATCGCTCATAACAAGATAAGCATTGCCGCGAAGCGGAGGAACTAAAAGCTGATGCCCGTTGCTCTCGCTTAAAATAAAGCTTTGCCATTTTCCAAAATCGTTGCCTGGTTTGCATGTCGCAATAACAATATAAAACTTACCAGACAAACACGTAACCAGCTTCCATGTTCTATTGTCGCCATGAAAACCCCTTAACACATGCTTTGAAGACACCGCTATATCATCTTCAAGAAACATGATATTGCTACCAATGTGTTCCTGAAATATCTCTTCGTATGATTCTTGTTGATACAACTGAGTATAGAAGCCTCTGTGGTCTTCAAAGATATCTCTTTTGATCAGCAACACTCCAGGTAATGTAGTGGTTTCTGCAATCATGGTGTTTCCTCAAAATAGTTCTTTTTGTTTAGATACTCATCTGTGTTAGACATAAACCAATTCCATGTCTCTTCCAAACCATCTCGCAATGATGTTGTTGGATTATAATCAATTATTTTTTGTGCCAAAGAAATATCCATAATTCTTCTTGGAAATCCCGAAGGCTTTTCAATATCAAAATAACACTCGAAGTCAATAAATGAATTCAAAGTTTCTACCAACTCTTTAATTGAGCAACCTGTTCCGCTGCCAAGATTAACAAATCCAGAATCAGTGCCATGGTAAAGGGCAAGAATAATGCCTTCAGCCACATCTTTGCTGTAAGCAAAATCTCTTATTGCTGAACCGTCACCCCAAATAGAGACAGGACTGCCATTTGCATTATGAATTCTGTGCATCAGAGACGGTATTACCATTGCGTTTTCTGGATCAAAATTATCTCCTGGCCCGAACACGTTCGCAGGCCGCACTATCGAGAAGTTGTCCATTCCGTATTGAATCTTGTATGCTTTAATCTGCTGTTCTGCAATCCTTTTTGCCATACCAGGAAACGAATCCATTGGAGGCCCATCTTCATTCTCGTCTTCTTTAAAAACTTCTGCGCTCGCATATGCACCTACAGAACTGACATATACCAATTTTTCTACTTTATTGATTCTTGCTGCCTCAAGAACATTCGTATTCATCATAAGAAGAGGTACGAGAAAACTTGCTGGCTTGGTCTTTGTAACCTCTATAGAACCTTTCACTCCCGCTACATGAAAAACAAAATCCATTCTTTTTGTAAGAGATTGACAAGTATCAAAATGAGACAAGTCAGCATAAACATGCCTATTGTCATTTTGCTTTTTATCCAAAGACACAATCTTAAGTTGACAGCCAGCGGCTGTAAGCAAATCTACAACCTGTCTGCCGATTAGTCCAGTACCTCCAGTGACTAAAGCAGACTTTCCGTCAAACGATTCTAGAACTTTTTTATCGATCATTCAAATACCGCATACGAAATTCGAGAAACATGTTTCCATCTCTGTAATCTTATGTTGTTCAATCCTAATGCTTCCATTACTGCTAGCGTCTCGCCTGGCGAATCGGGATCATTCAATTCATCAAAACACAAAACACTCCCCTTCACAAGTCTATCTTTAATAAGATCCAAGCAAACTTTTGTAGGTTCATATAAATCAAAATCAAAATAAGCTAATGCCACAATGCTATGAGGATTAATACTCAAATATGATTGCAAAGTCTTACATGCATCGCCAGCAATAATCTCAAATTTCTTAATATGCGACAAGGGATTATTATCTTCTTGACATTTCATAATCTCTTCAAGGTGCCTTTGATAATGATCAGTCACAGAGATATTACCCTTTTGCATCAAATCTGAAAGACCATCTTTAGCAGAAATGTTTGGAAACCCAGAGAATGTGTCAAACCCAATTAACTTTCTGTGCCTATTAAAAGGTTCGTATATGCCCCTTAAAGCAGCGAAAACAGCAAGGTTCTGCCCCCACCTTGTCCCAAAATCCATTACGACTCCGTGGATATCTACAATCTGCTGATAAATATAATTTAAAAACAGAATACGAGATAAGTTTTTAGAAGTTAAAAATAACCCCAAATTAGATAAAACCTGATCATCAGGAATTAGATGCTCGTTAAGCAAATAATGCATATCACTTCTAGCTTGTTCTTCTTGATCGCTAGCATATTCTTTAACTCCGATCATAGCTTGCTCCGTATTTTACATGGCAAAGGCTGGTAAGCACCAAAAGCTATTACCCACGCCCAATACCTTATTCTACCTTCGACCAAACGATATTGCCCTCTCTCTTCTATGAGGCGTATCGGTTTTATGTCATTATCTTTTATAAGATTATCAGCTAATTCACAAGGACTTGGTGCGAAGCCAAGAGCATTGGCCTTTGCATCTTCAACAGTTTTGTATGTTTTTCGATACTGTTCTCCTTCGTCTGTGACAGTTATTCTATGAGGACATAGCCACATAGAAGTTTGTTCAAGTTCGTCAATATCGCTTATATCATTTTCTGATAACTCGAATGACATAACATCTATATTGTCTTGAAGGTGTTTTGCACTTGATGCTTTTGGGATAGGCATAGCACCTTTTTGGATAAGCCATCGCAAAGCAATTTGAGCTTTAGTCTTATTAAACTCTTTTGATAGCTTATCTATTAGAGATTCTATTTTAGGTTCATCAACAATTCTACCTTTATCAATTGGGCTATAAGCAATAATTTTGATATCGGAGCATTTAGCCAAATCAAGAATTTCTTTTTGAACTCTTTCAAATAGATTATATTCTGTTTGAAAAGAACAAATTCTGCAAATGTCTAAAACCTCTTTGAATTCTTGTCTTCGAAGATTTCCTACTCCAATTTGCCTAACTTTGTCTTGTTCTTTAAGCAATAGCATAGCATCCAAGGTTTCTTCTATAGGAACAGAATGATTAGGCCAATGGGTTTGGTATACGTCAATATAATCTGTTTGCAATCGCTTAAGGCTATTCTCTGCTGCTTTGATAACTTTCTGATAAGAGCTATTTTCAGGAACAAATTTAGTACCTACAATAACATCTTTTCTATCAAAAGATTTGATAGCTTCGCCTATGATTTCTTCAGAATCATAGTTTTCAGCAGTATCGATGAAATTCATTCCCGCCTCAATGCCTTGGCATATTAGCTTGATTTGGGATTTATCCCACTGATACTGCCCCAGTCCCTGACCTATTAGCGGAAACTTCATTTCTAATCTGATCCTTCGTCAATTGATAATCCTCAAGCAGCCAATCTCTTGAGGCATACTTAAAACAATGTTCATCAGGAATTGCAATTCTCTGAATGGGAATATTTATCTTATGATCAGAACAAAATTCCAAAATAGCAGACCCTAATCCACCAGTCAAACAATGTTCTTCCAATACATAAATATTCTCATATTGCCTTAATTCATCTGCCAATTCATCTGCCAGCGGTTTTATTCTATAAATGTCAATAACGTCAACATCTGCCTCTATCGCTATTTCTTTTGCCATACATACGAATTTACCAGTTGAAATAATTATTTTAACATTTCTTGGTCTTGTTGATCTTGGAGGCATGCCCGCCCGCAGAAAACCCTGCCAACACATATCGCTTCTCAACCAAGAATAAACATCAGGCAAAATACCTTTATCAATTCTAATATAACAAGGTTCATTTGTCTTCATTACTTCGATAGCACAATTAGCTGCTAAAAGGGAATCTGACGGATTATATATACGCATTTCAGGTAAGGTTCTGGCAACAGCAATATCTTGAACTCCATGATGCGTTGGCCCATCGAAACCAAATGAAAGCCCAGAACCAATACCCACAATCTTTACAGGTAAATTCATACTGCAAATCAAAAACTTGATCTGTTCATAACATCTAAAAAGAACAAATGATGATATACCGAATACAAATACCTTTTTACCCATTGAAGCCAAGCCAGCAGCAACAGCAATCATATTCTGTTCTGCGACTCCAACATTAATGAATTGGTCTGGTCTCTCTTCTTTTAATTTTCGCAGACTAAATACATCAAAATCATCTGTTAAAACAATTACATCTTTGTCTTTCATTGCGAAAGAACAAATCTCATCAAAAAATGCATCTCGTATATCTTTGCTCATTTTACTATCTTTGCTCATTTTATTATCTTTGGAGACTTTGGAGGAAATTTTCGTGGAGCAGGATGTTAATGATACTTTACCCGACCACAAGTCCAATTCTTGCCGAAACTCTTCCAGTGTAACAAAATGGACAGCTACGAGTTATCATGATAACTCTTTCCTCGCAATTTCCATTTGTTCTTTGGTCGGACAGCCATGATGCCATTTCGCATCATTTTCCATAAACGAAACGCCCTTACCCTTAATCGTATTAGCAATAATCATACTTGGTCTGCTCGAAAGATTCACTGCATAAAACACTCTATCCATATCTTCAAAAGAATGTCCGTTCATCTCAAAACATCGCCAACCCAACTGTTGAAGAGCTTTGGGATATCCTCTGAAAAAGGTATCATCACCTAATACATCTGTCACTGATAATCTATTTCGATCAACGATGCAAACTAAGTTATCGAGTTGATGATCACCAGCGAAAGTGATAGCTTCCCAAACAGATCCTTCTACACATTCTGCATCACCAATAACAGTATAAGCACAAAAATCCTGTTTATCCAGTTTTGCTGCTAAAGCCATGCCTGCACAGACTCCTACAGAATGACCTAAAGAACCTGTGTTCCAGTCAACGCCAGGCATTGATATATCAATTTGTCCTCCTAATCCTCCGTCCTCCCCATAAGTGTCAAACTGCTCTTGCTTCATAAATCCTAAATCAACAAGAATAGGAAAAAGAGCAAGACAAGCATGACCCTTACTGAGAATAAATCTATCTCGTAATGGATCTCTGGGATCGTCTTTAATTTCTAACATATTATAATATAGATAAACAAGTAACTCGACACAAGAAAAAGTGCCGCCAAGATGACCAGCACCAGCTCTAAAGGTAGCTTCTAATGCCTGAAGCCTGATAGATTTTGCCATATCTTCTAAATTCACACATATACTTTATCAAACGAATAATCACTTTTCCCAAACTCGCCCGTAAGATTTACATTTCGAGCGACCCGAAATAGAAATGTCTGCACCTGCTAAATTCAATGTATAGCCACAAGCAACTCTTCTTAAATTGTATTCTGTTTCTGTTTTATACGGATGCTTCAGTGGAATAATCTCAATTTCCATGTCATCTTCTTGAATATCTACTAACCTGCAACTCTCTGTCAATTCTTGAAAGAAATATGGAATATTGGTCTTAAATCTGTATTTTAATTGAGGATAATCAAATACAGGAATTCTGGCTTTCTGATATTGAATGATTTCATCTAATATATTCATGTCTACAGAATACCCATACTTGGCACAGAAGCCGCACACAGCGTCTCTCAAATCAGTATATGTCTGATCCATATCATTAAGCAAAAGAAATGTCATGGCCTCGTGTGGCGTTAAAGCAACGCCATCGCCGCCTTCAACGGCCTTAACACTTGAAATACTATCTAAAATAGACTGTTTAGTCGCTTTTAAGTGTTTCGTGACCCTTGAGATAGACGGATACTCTGATGATAGTAAAAACTTAATAAAATCTGTTACTTTGGCCTTTTGAACATATTTCAACCACAAGATAATAAAATATGCCACTCTGAGATTATAAAAGCACGTGAAGGCAAAAGCAACTTCATATGCCTTCTCCCAATCTTTCTGTGGCATTGTATTTGTTTCTACCACAATCTGATCTTCTCCAAATCGCGGATACTTGAATTTTCTTCTATTTAGGCCAACGGCACATTGTCTGGTCTCAATACCATATTTTTCCATTGATTCCATCAAACCAGTGTTTTCCAAAATAACGCACAGATAAATAGATAACTGATCTTTGATATGAGGACTACACGCTTTATCAATACCGCTGACAAATGTTTCAAGAGTCTCTTCAGGCAGTCCAAGAATCAATTCATTATATGTTGGAACACCTTTAGAATGGAATTCTTTCTTTAACTCATCAAGATAGGCAGGCTTAATGTTTGTCCTCTCAATTGCATCTAACGTTGGCTGATGAAAACTCTGATAAGACAACGTGACATTTGTTGTAACGCCACCTGCCCACAATGCTTCTGCAATCGTCACAATGCTTTTAGAGCTATTCTTGGTCCAATTAAGAATCAGCGTATCAGGGGTGCCGCGACGCTTGAAAACGTCTACAAACCCTTCCGCTATCTCAAGATCACGCTTTACAGTAATACCAAAATTTGCATCAGTAGCATATACATAATGTAGATTTTTGTCAGCAACCCATTCAACTTCTTTAAGAACTCTATTAAGTTCTAGTCTGTTTACTTTATTGACAACCGCATTTCCCCAATCACAAAAGCTGCAATTGTGAGAAAGTATATATTCAGCAAAATAATTTTCATAAGGATAACAAGAAAAATTAACCACCCTATAACAACCTTTAAGTTTTTCTATTTTTGTTATTTTCTTTCTATTATGTGTAAAATTTCTAAGTCTTTTGAATAACTTATCTTCATCTTTTAATTCATGCGACCAAACCACAGCAGCCTTATAACCTGCATCTTCAAATTTCGATATTCTATCTTTATCTCTTTTTGATGGTTCTGTATCAGGAAAACATTGTTGACAATTATGCCAATAACAGCCATTTAATTCTATAATTTTATGATTACTTTCATCTAAGTAGTCTGGTGCATAATAACCTATTCTGCTTGAACCGTCACCAGTAAACTTATATCGGTCACCGAACTCATCCTTTAGCATCTTTAAGAATTTAATTTCCAATTTATTTGGGCTATTTTTCAACTTTTCCCAATACTGAGGAGTACACATATACGGAATCACAGAACCGTCTGCTATGTGGCCTAATAAAGTCTTTGTTTGTTTTTCTTGTACGTCTTTACGTTTCATAGGATTATTATTCTTCATTCGTTCGGAATGACGTTTATAAAACGCATCTAATACATTTTTATCTCTACAACGATGCTTTTTTTGAAACCCTTTCTCAAACAGTCTAGTTTTAAATCCATTCTTGAACAATTTAGTAACAGTTTTAGATATTTTGGCTCTCACTTCTGGTCTTTTGGCAGGATTGGCAACCTTCTTATTAAACGATATTTTATCTAAATAAGTAATATGAAATATTTCATCATTAACTTGTAAATTCTTTGCCTCAACCCATTTTTCGTTAAGGTAAAACGGATGTTCGTCTGTCACTTTAATGCAAGAATTATCTTCAAATGTAATTTTTAGCAGATTTTGTGCTGTTCGTGAAAAAACTTGTTTGACCTCTGTCTCTCTGATTTCGCGAGTTTTTTCATCTATACACATCAGAAAATCGCCAACCTTTATATCCTTTGCTTTCTGATTAGGACAGCGAGATGTAATAATTCTTGTATTTTCATGAAAACATTTGAAAGGACAGCCACGTGACGTTTCCCATAAAGCCCCAACAATATGGTCTCCATACCTATCTAATAGTTTGTCAAAAATACCATTAAGAAACGGAGACGGCACAACAGAAAAATCTTTAATTCTATCACGAAATACATTTGTATTAAATCCGTCATGCAATAAAGACATGCTTTTAGATCTATATGAGATACCAAGGCATTCACTTAACGGTTCTTTGTGTAGTCTTTTAAGCAGAATGTCAGCAAAAGTAATTTCGCCTTCAAGGTGGACAAGAATGTCAACAAAAGGATACTCTCTGAAGAACTGTCCTATTCTTCTTTCTTTCGCGGGAATACTTGGACCGCCCCAAACAACCAGAACATCTGGATATTTCTCTTTGAGTCTGCGAGAAATTTCAACTGATCCAAAGAAATTCCATACATAACAGGAAAATCCCACAACTACAGGATCAACCAACTCATCCATGAGTTCATCCAGACCTTGACCAAGCATACGAATCTGAATATTATAATTGTCTTTAATTTCAGGGACAGTGTGACAATATGAAGATATGAGGCCACAAGCCAAAGGCAAAAGACTACGATCTGTGCCAGTCCCTAAATCTACAAGATAAACATTTTCTTTCACTCATTTACTTTCTCTTTCACCTCTTCAAACGCCTCTATCACCCGTTGGCTGTTATCAGTCATTACCTCAACAAATAGCGGCTGATCGTTACTCATGATTTCTTGTAATTGACTATCAATTGAACGATAATCATCTATCAGCATTGTTTTTAAATTAAAAGCTTTAGCTACTGCCTGCAAGTCTAGCGTTCCAATTCCTGTCTTCTCTTCCGTATCAATCCTTCTGCCGTCAAAAAAATCATCTTGCCATTTCCTCATAGAAGCATAACCACCATTGTTGATCACAAACAGTTTGATATTCAAATTATAATGCGATATTGTTTTAAGTTCTTGAACATTTAATTCAAGAGAACCATCGCCCGTAACAGCAAGAATTTGAGATTCAGGAGACGCTATTGCCGCTCCAATGGCAAGAGGAATTGTCGTTCCCATCGCTGCGTTACAACCAGAACAAACCTCTCGTTGAAGTCTCTCAAAACGCCAGACTTGTCCGCCTGCATAATAGTTCGATCCAGCATCAGTAATGAATATATGATTCTTATCAGACATTTCATCCAAACGATTCATGAAATAATACAAATCAATTGGATTAACTTCGCGTTCCTCTGTTATAATAGGATGGTTTGCACGAGCTTTATGACAATAATCCAACCAATCAGACCAATCAGGTAATTTATGCAAACTACCAAGATGATTCAAGTGTTGCATAAACAGTTTAACATCACCAAGAATAGGATGGTCAATACGAAGTCCTGGTTTCTTTAACTCTGCTGCTTCAATATCAACCATAGCAATTTTAGCATTGTCTGCAAAAGCTTCACCATTCTGCCCTATCAACGGAACAGCAAGCCGACAACCTAAAGCTAACACAAAATCAGCATTTTGCATGATTTGCTTACAATACCTTGATCCTTTTGTTCCTGTTTGTCCAAATACATTTGTATAGCTATGAGGCAAGATGTCCTGACCTAATCGAGAAAATAAGACAGGAATATCATACTTGAGAATCAAACGTCTGAACGCTTCTATCCCTCCTGATTGTCTTATTCCTTGGCCCGCAATAATTAAAGGAGTCTTTGCCTGAACCAACTCTTTGAACAATTTGGATATCTCTTGAACATCAGGTAACGTGGGACGGTATACGTTAAGAAATTCTAGCAAACGTCCTGCGTTGATCTCTGCTTGTTGAACATCTAACGGAATGTCTAACCATACTGGACCTGGACGACCTTCAAGAGCAAAATAGAAAGCTTTGTCTAAATGATAACGAATCTTGTTTGGATCATCAACAAATGCAGCATATTTGGTAAGCGGCTCAACAATAGGAATGATATTAATTTCAGCAGTCCCAAACGTTCTTAAACCCTTAAGGTTTGCTTGATAAGTAGTATGTCGCTTTTCAACTTGTCCAGAAATAACCAAGATCGGAGCGGAGTCAACATACGCTTCAGCTAGACCAGGAACAGCATTGGTCGATCCTGGACCCGCTGTAACGCAACAAACTCCTATCTTCTGCGTTACTCTTGCATATGCCTCAGCCATCATTGGAGCAGCCGCTTCGTTCCTGGCAGCAAAATGTCTGATACCAGACACTTCAATAGCATCATTCAAATACATTGATCCATAGCCAGTCAACATGAAAATATCTGTGACGCCTTTATCAACTAGATATTCAGCTACATAATCTGCTAGTCGCATTTTTGTAAAACCTTGATAAAGAACAAAGCGACCGAGTGTGGAGTATAGACATTGTCTCTGCCCCTAAACAACAAATGAGAAAGACCTAGTATACAAGTATTTCCCGCTGCACAAGTTCCTATCTCAACAATTATCCCCTTACATAGTCTTGCGTATTTTAACAAAGCAATAAACTCAGCAGGATGAGAAACAGCTATAGCATTTGATAAAAGATATTCAATAGCAATATCAATATCATCTGTACCCAAAGGTTCAAAATCATCATTGCCGCAACTATCCACATACGCCTGCCAATTAGCAACGGAAGCATTATTTGTACTCAATTTAATATTAAAAATACCTCTTCTTTTAGCTCTGCCTCTTCTTCTGTCTTTCTCGATTTATTGATCGTAGCGCTTCTTTTTGACTCTGCGTCATCCAGTGATACTCGTGCAACAGTTCAAAATCATCTTTGTCGCAACTATCCACATACGCCTGCCAATTAGCAACAGGAGCATTATCTGTACTCAATTTAATATTTTGGCTCTGCGTCTCCTGTTTTTTCCTTTTTATTGATCGTAGCTCTTCTTTTTGGCTCTGCGTATTCTTCTGTTTTTTCCTTTTTGTTGATCGTAGCGCTTCTTTTTGGCTCTGCCTCTTCTTCTGTTTTTTCCTATTTCCTATACATAAAAATGTTTTACGGAGTATATACCTAGGCATCTATATCCTCCTCATGTATGATGCATGCTATATTATTATCACATTGAGGTCGATTTAAAATGGTCCTCTGAATTTATTTTCGTAACTGTAGAAATTTTCATCTGACAAATCAATTGTATCAACTTGTAACTTATCGGTTATCTCATTAACTAGGTTTGCAGCATTAGGATAAAATTCATTTTCAAGAGATCGCGTACAAGGACACGGAACCTCTGCAAAACCAATTCTAGATATAGGAGAGAGTAACTCTCCAAAACATTCATGGTATATAAAAGAAGCAAGCTCTGCACTAAATCCACAATATAACCAATCATTATCTGCTATAACACATTGACGAGTTTTATTCACCGAATCAATAATCAGTGCGTCGTGACTATGAGAAATATTTCTTGCATTAATTACTTCTGCCGAAATATCATGTTTAGCCAATATATTTGCCGCATACATTGCCTCTACGTTCATCCAAGATGTCGCCACAATTGTTATATCTTTACCCCTTCTTAAGATTTTTGCATCATAAAGGGAAGTTTTGTAAGATTCTTCAGGAACGTCGCCTTCCGCATCATACAACCAACGATGTTCCAAAATAAGTACAGGATTCTCATTGCGAATCGCAGATATCGTCATGCCTTTTGCTTCTTCTGGAGTCGCAGGCATAACTACAATCAATCCTGGCAAATGAGCAAAAACAGACTGTAAAGATTTTGAATGCTGCCACGCCTGACCCCAACCTCTGCCAATAATGGCACGGATAACCATTGGCACTGAGATTTTTCCGTTACTTCCATAATGATAGCTAGATACCATGTTTGCTAGTTGATTCATAGCAAGCATCAAGAAATCGACTCGCATATGCACATGAACTGGTCGTAATCCATTGATTGCTGCGCCTAATCCGACTCCTGTCATTGCATCTTCTGCTAGAGGAGTGTTGAAACATCTTTCAGAACCGAATTCTTTTAGTATCCCTTTTGTCGTGCCAAAAATACTTTTATGATCTGCAACATCTATACCATATACAAATACAGTATCGTCTCTACGCATTTCCTGCACAAGAGCTTCATTAATAGCATCTCTATACGATAGAGTTCTCATGCGTAAACATTCTCATGTAAGGCTTTTAATGAAGGAAAAGGAGCAGCCTGTGCTTGAGATATTGCATCTTGAAGAAGACTGTCTACTTCTGCTTCGATTACAGGTGCGTTAAGGCCACTCATTCTGTCTTTCATTACAGCGACAGGATCATACCATTCTCTTTTATCTCGATAATCAGCATCTATATCACTATATACTCCAACGTGTTCTAAATATCTACAATATTCACAGTGTAAAAATGTTGGCATCGAGATTTTTTGTAATACTGTATATTCTGTAAAGTTATATATCTTTTCTACATCAATAGCTGGTGAAATCGATTCAATACGGCAGCCATACGGACGAAGAACTTCTAAAATATTATATGCTTGACGTTCTGCTTTTGGACTATGAACAGCATATCCATTATCTTCATATACAAATATGATATGTAGTTTATGAAGGCATGCGAAATTCCAATTTTCCCAGAAAGAGCCTTCGTCAATTGCTCCATCGCCAAAGAAGATTGCAGTAACTTTATTATTCTTCTTCAGCTTATTCGCATACGCAATACCAACGCCAACAGAGATATTTGTTCCAACAATGGCTGTGGAACACAATAACCCATCGTCGAGAGATAATAAGTGCATTGAACCAGCTTTACCATCTGATGTTCCTCCCTTTTTGCCATACATTTCCTTAAAGAAGCCAAATACATCGTTAGTTTTAGTCAAATATACCGCATGGCCTCTGTATGTACACGTAACATGATCACATTCTTTTAAAGCAGATATAACGCCTACAGCAATAGCTTCGCCGCCTCTAGACATATGCATTGGCGTTTTCATCTCATCTTCAGCATAATGCTTTATAATTAAATCTTCTGCTGCTCTGATAAGATAAAGTTTTCTATAGAGATCATTTCTTAAGCTGTCGTCCAAGCTTGTCTCTCCAATAATACAAAGTATCTGTAAGTGTCTGATCAAACGAATACTTAGGTTTCCACCCTGTCGCGTTCTTAAACTTATCAAGACAAGGAATCTGTAATGTTACATCTGAGGGACGTAAACGAGATTTATCAACGACTACTTCTATGTTCTCCCTTACAGGAGAAAGATCAATTAGTCTATTGAGCATTTCTCCAATTGTCATTGTTGTCTCGCCACCAATGTTATATACTTCTCCTGCTTCGCACATATTCACTAAATCCCAATAAGCTCTCACAGTATCTCTAACATCAGCAAATGTTCTGACACTATCAAGGTTGCCTACAGATATTTTGGGATCTTGCAAACCCAAAGATATTGATGCTATTTGTTTGGCAAAATTCGAAACAACAAAAACTTCTCCACGTCGAGGGCCAGTAAACGTAAAGTTTCTTGTACGTATAGTTTTCAATCCATAAGACATATAATATTGATGAGATATTGTATCTGTGCCAACTTTTGAGACTGCATAAGGCGAGGCTGGTTGAAAACGACAAGTTTCCTTAATTGGAACGTCTTCTTTATTTACCTGCCCATATACTTCTGAACTACTAGCAATATCAATAACAGGATCACAGTCAGACAGTCTAATCGCTTCTAATAAATTAGCTGTGCCTGTAACATTAGTTTCTAGTGTTACAGCGGGAGCACGAAAACTATACGGTACATAACTCTGTGCTGCCAAATGGAACACAAAATCGGGCTTTACTTCATTAATGCATGTCATTAAAGACGACAAATCCAACAAATCACCATGATGTAATGTGACATGATCTAGAATATGAATAATGTTATCTTTGGCAGAACGCCAACGACACAAACCGTGAACCTCAATCCCTTCATAAATTAACAACTCTGAAAGGTGAGATCCAGCAAAACCTGTAATACCTGTAACAAATGCTTTCATTTTAAATATTTAACATATTCTTTAGTGCCTTCTTCGACGCTCAGAAATGGTTTATCATAACCGCTATAACGCAACTTACTTATATCTGCTTCTGTAAAATATTGATATTGATTCACAAGATTATCTGGCATATCAATAAACCGCAAGTTGGGAGTGGAAGACATAGCAGCAAACATTGCTTTCGCAAAATCAGAAAAAGTTCTTGCTTGACCAGTCCCTATATTATACAAACCATTTTTCACATTGTTATTCATCAAATATACAGTTGCGTCTACAACATCTGATATATAAACAAAATCTCTCTTTTGCTCACCATCTGTAACGTCTGGTTTGTAAGACCTGAATAAACGTGCTTCCCCGTCATTTTTAACCTGTTGGAACCAGAGATAAGCCATAGATGCCATTGGCCCTTTGTGATCTTCATAAGGACCGTAAACATTGAAATACTTTACTCCTATCCATTTAGGAGGAGCTGTTTTTTGCTGCAATGCCCAAATATCAAAAATATGCTTCGAACAAGCATATAGATTTAATGGTGTATAAATACTTGGATTAACTTTGTCATCGTAACCCCTAGACCCATCTCCGTAGGTCGCAGCCGAAGAAGCATAAAGAAAAGGCTTTTGAAATTCTGTACACCACAGCCACAAAGAACGAGTATACTCTGTGTTATTGCTCATTATCCAATTATAATCTGTAGATGTTGTAGAAGTGTCTCCACCAAGATGATAGATACATTCTACTTCCTCAACATTATCATTAAGGAATGATAGTAAATTATCTTTGTGGATATAGTCTACTTTTACGCGATTAGAAGTGCGTATATCGACAGCTATAAGAGATGTATTTTTTAGAGCTAATGATAAATTTGTGCCAATAAAGCCACTGGCACCAGTCACAACAATCATATACTCTAATTGTCGGAATTATTCTTAAATTCAAACAATTGTGCCTTAACGTGTTGAATATGCTCGTCGCATTCGTAGTCTTCTTGTTCTTTTTTAGGGGCAACTGGGAACATTCCCACATAATCACCTGCGGAAAGTAGGTAATATCACCCAGTTTCGAAGGGTGGCGTGATGGCATAAAATATCTAAGTGCCTTTAAATACACCAGTTACATGATGTGGCATCTTCCTGGCATGGCAATTGCATCTGGTTAATCAATGTGCGAGGCAGACAAACCCAACGCCACAAACGACCGAAGGCGGGGATTGCGGGTTTTGCCAAACAGACGCACAACCACGATGGCGTTGAACATCAGGCAAATTAATTGTCACGGAGGTATGCAATGAAAACAGGCTGATCGAATGCAACTGCGAACACTAATTCACCAGACAAGACCGTATCACAGCTTTAAACACCTTAACACACCGAAAGGAACACACTATGAACACGCGAAAGAATCAAATCCTAAGTCTATTGATTGTTGGAGTACTGGCCACGATTGGTATCGGCGCCACAGAAACTCAAGCCGCAGTCATCCCCGTCCAGATCAAGGCCGTGTTGAAACACCCGGTACTGGCCGCGCCGATTTTGCTTCACGGCCATGCCAACGTTCATGTCGCCGGTGGGATGATCAATCTTGGTACTTTTTTCATGATAGCCCCAGGTGGCACTGCCAAGGCAAAGGTTAAATGGTATCCCACCTCGGTTAACCCAGCAGACGGTACGTTTACCGCCTATGGTTCAGGCTATGCCAAGCTGATCGACCCCGCCACTGGCGTCGTCAAATTCGTGCGTTTTCGAATGCTCACCAAGGGCCGAACCAACGGCGTCAATAGAATCCATGGCAAGTTCAAGCACCTTTACACTTCGACGCCGTTCGCGGGCCTGAGAGGTAAGTACCGCCACTGAGTCACGCTTTCGCCTTCCGACGAGATACCAGGCCAATGCGTTGGCTGCGATCTCACAAAACCCCGAAACCCCCGCAAACCCGCAAACCCCGGCTTCACGCCGGGGTTTTTAATTGCTCGATGTCTGCTTCCTTTTAGAACCGCGCCGGGGGAAGACTGGTTCGAGAACCGACACTACGGGAGGGTGACTCAACCAAATCGTATACTTCTCAATCCGTAATATTCATTCTTACATCATTGCCTTCAACTTATCAAGATTAATTATGCTAGTCCCTAGTGTGGCCGCTTTATTTGTTTTTGTCCCGCCAGGGTCGTCGCCAACTACTAAGAAATCAGTTTTCTTTGAAACAGAACTACCGACTTTAGCTCCTTCATCGGCAGCAACCTGTTCCCAATGAGAACGTCCACCATCCCCAAACGTGCCAGTAAATACAATTTGTTTACCTGAAAATATACCTTGCTTTGGACAGACAAGAGTAACATTTTCTAATACTCTGTCAATAATCTCTTTGTTTTCCTTAAAAAAGTTAACTAACAATTCTGCTATTTTCTCTCCTATGTCTTCGATCTCAACTAAGTCTTCGACAGTCGCACTTCTAATACTGTCAATGTCATCAAAATGCGATACTAAATTACGAGCAGATCCTTTGCCTGCTCCTGGAATGCCAAGAGCAGCAATAAACTTCTCAATAGGAATCTCTATTATTTTTGTCTTCAGTATTTGATTCCAGAGATCCTGACTGTCTTTGTTCTTTTCTGGATTCGTAATCATCGTAATCCGTGCTATAGTTAGCATAGCCATACGCGGTGTAATATCAATCGACAACAATTTTTGTAAATCTAAATTGTAAAAATCAGCAATATCTTTTACAAGACCATTCCCAGTTAACTTACGAACCATGCTCTCAGCAATACCTTTAACTCCGATAGTCGTAAGATAATGAACCAATTTTCCAATGTTTTGAGCAGGACATTCGCCGTTGGGACACATCAACTGCTCTACGCCTTCACCACCTGTTTCTTCTAATTCTGAACCACAAGATTGACAGAATTGAGGCGGAGCAAATTTCACATTCTTATGCGAAGGCTTAATGACCCTTTCAAACTTAGGAATAATTTTGCCTGATTTTTTGATCTCTATCTGCGTACCTGGTTTGATATCATGATGTCTTATAATGCCTACATTATGTCCCGTGCATTGAGTTACAGTAGTCCCTTCAAGCTGTACTCCATTAAATTCTAATACAGGCGTATGCTTGCCAGTTCTACCAACTTGCCAACGGATATTCTTAACCACAACAACGGCTAATTCGTCTTTAAATTTCCAAGCAATCTTGCCGCGAGGATTGCCAGTTGCATGGTTCCCATGCCTTCCAAGCTGTTCCTGTTCTTCTAAATTATTGACTGAGATAACTATACCGTCAACTTCAAAATCCAACTCTTCCGAATCTTCTTCCATATTGGCTAAATTCGCAACAGAAAATTTACGGCAATCAACAAAAGAAAACCCTTGTTTCTTAGCCCATTTCTCTCTCTCTATTTCTGTCTTATATAGCGGATCGTCTAACGACTCAACAGAATATGCTGTAAATGTCAGTTGACGCGCTCTTGTCTTTTCTGGGTCTTTAAACTGTCTTATACTGCCAGCGGTATAATTACGAGGATTAGCAAATCTTCTACCTTCAGTTGAAACAGTACCATTGATGCTCGCAAATACAGAATTCAAACATTCAATTTCGCCACGAACAGAACAAGTCACTTTGTCTTTCAGTTTCAGCGGCACATTGCTTACAAATCTAGCATTTTGTGTTATATCTTCGCCATTTACTCCATCTCTGGGCCTTAGTCCCGCCGCAACAAGTTCTCCGTCTTCATAATACAAAGCACAAGCAACGCCATCGTGCTTGTATGTCATAATAAAATCAGAAGCACCGCCATCTCCAGCGTCATCAAGCCATTTATCCAAAATATCTTCTTTTTCGGCTTGAGTTCCATTTGCTTTTGCAATAGATGTCATTGGCGGGTTGTGGACAACCCTACCTGTGTCTGAATCAATCTTTGATGCCGTGACTGTCGCAAAGACATGAGAACCTGGATTTAATTTATGCAGTTGAGTTTTGAATTCATCGTATTCTGCATCTGTAACAATTTTTCCATTATCAGGATGAATACAATCATCACCTGTTTCATAAAGCGTATCTAAACACTCAACAATACGTTCTAAATCTTTAACAGATATAGTGATGGTTGTTTTGGTTTCTGATGTGAAAAATTCTGAATAGGCCATTTTAGTCCTCTGAAATTACAGTTTCTCCAAATGTTGACTTTCGTTTGGCATTTGCCGCTTTTATTTCAGTTGTGCTTTCATCATGTATTTTTTTGCATATCCTTATTGATGCGTACTTCTTCTCGATCAATTCGAACATCTTTTGGAGCGGTAATAGCTATCTTTACACGAGAACCTTGCACTTCAATAATTTCTATCCTGATATTGTCTCCAATAACAATTGCTTCGCCTGCTTTTCTTTTAAGCGATAAGGTAGGCATGTTACATTCCTAGTTCGTGATTGTGTTCATTCATGTCAAAATAGATAAACATTTGACCACAGTACATACAGTTGTCAATTACGTCAGAGGCATCGCCTCGGACACCTAAGATACCACTACACAACGGGCATACTTTTTATAATGATTATTCTCTGAAAATAATTCTAAGTCAGAATGATTTATTAAAATTGGCGGATTGTGAACATTAGCTACTAATAGAGGCTCTTGCATAATTCAGTGATTATTGCAGAATGCAGACTTCTGGAGATTAGTGTTTTGAGAGGAGTGACTCATTTGGGGCATAATCAACAAATAAAGCCAAAGAAGCGTCATAAAGATATTTTCTTAGCCCTTCAATTTGAACCACTCCATTAAAAACGTCTTCGTGCCTATGTGCTTCAAATATTTCTTTTATGTCTTTTATGTCCATCTCTTTTCCCAAAGCAGTTTCTTCGCGTAATTCATTCAGTCTTTCAAGAACTTTTGCTCTGTCATATCCTGCCCCTGGCTCTGTCGTTATTCTGAACAGATATCTTGCCATTTCAGGTATCGTAGTAACATCAGATATTTCCAAATTCTTTATTACTACCTCTTCCATAGGAATAACTTCAGATGTAGATTGAGGCATCAAAACACTTCTTATTGTGTTTCTTAGCTTATCAGCATGATTATCAGCTAGCATTTTTGCAGTAGTTAATAAAAACTGATCGAGTTGTTTCTTTTCTTCTTCAGGCAAATTGCGTTGAAATAAAGTAAGCTTAAATTCATTGAGCAAAGTTCCCTTGGGAACATCGAACTCAAACCATGTGTTAGCATTACAACTTGCCATTTTTCCACTTGATAAATCAAACTCACAAAACAACGTTTCAGAATTAGCTCCTGTAAAGACATCAGATATTTCTTTTGCTAATGTCGAAGCTGTTTCATCATTAAGAAATTCAACTATATCCATTTAATTTCCCCAATCTGCGTTTTCGTTAATCCATTCTTTGTTAGCAGGATTGTCTTCTAGTATCACTGGTTGCGAAGTCGGCACAGAGTCTTCTATCGCACTAACAGAATCGTTTCTAAATACTTCGGGTAACTCAGGCTCAGGCTGAACCTTATTCTCAATTGGTGAAGCAAAGACAGATCGTGCAGCACGCCTGCTTTGATTGGCATAAAATAAAAGAATAACAATTAAGATAATAACAATAAAAAGAAACAAAGCTTTTAAAAATTGGGTCAAAAATATAGAATCAAGAAAATTCTTAGGATCTTCGTCATTTTCAGGAAGTTCGAGAGGAACTTCTACTTTCTTAATAGGCTTTTTAGTTTTCTTTATGCTAGGCAACTTCTTTGTCGTTTTCTTTCTCTCTGCCATGATATTTCCTGTATGAATATCCCGTCTCTTCCTCAACCAGTTTTCTTAGCCGATCAGAAAAATCCTTTGAAAAGCATTTTTTGAATAACCAAAAACATATCCGTTTATTCTAATATCGTCCATTGGAAAAGAAATGCTTAAACTTCTATTTGCTCTCTATCTAAATTAAAAAATACTTCATTTATCTTTTTTTTCACATATAAAGCTAAGAAGCTCATCACGAGTCTGAGGCTTATAAGATTCAATGGATATAGCTTCCATAGAGATAACTGTGGTTGACATACTATAAATCTCCTGGTTAAAGAAGACACAATAGCAGATTAGTTTTCACGAGGCGGGGTCAGGTCGAGAAAATCACATAATATCGATTTCATCATTCATTTTGCGTCTTCGCTATCCTGTTCAAGAGAAGCACGAATCATGTTCTCTACGTCAGCTAGCGTTTTGTCTAGTTTTTGATGGATTTCCGAAGAGGTTGGAAATTCAGAAACGACCATCTGCCCAGCAATAGACTGCATAGCAGCAGTATGCAAGTCGAGAAGATTTTTGCATTTAGCCTCCATGTTCACACGCCAGAATTTAATCAGATTATTTAAATTCTCTTCATAATCCCCTGTTTTTCCTAGACCATCTCTAATCAAAAAGAACAAAGCCAATGATTGGAATGATGTGAAGAATTCAGCAAAAAGCTGTTTGTCTACCCAATTCGGATCGTGTCCGCTTAGAACGCCAACAAGATATTCTTCTGTCTTATGATTCATAACCGTTTATCTGTAATAGCCTATGAGCTATGTATTTTCGTGGAGGCTCTTTTCATATAGGCATTACCGCTACCAGTAACAAAGCCTCCCTCAATGTGATCTGGTTTATTAGACCTTTCGTTAATCATTGCTTTACGTTACTGTATAGGTGAAGCGGGTCTATCTTATATTCTTATTCGAATATTGTCACAATTTCTCCTCTGTTTTTACTCATCGGCAAGGACAGTCTATATTATAACCGAAATACCAGATATGAGAGGAAATTGGTATAAAAAATGTATGCCACGCATTAAAGATGCTATACCATTAGTGAATTCTATCGCTCAAAATTTACAAAATGTCGAAGGAGTGAAAAAGATATATGCGTGGGGTTCTTTTGTTAAATTCAATAAAGACAAGAACTACCGAATTAAAGATATCGATATCCTTGTTAAAACTGATTTTCTTTCAGAAGACCTTGTGTCAATCGACTCTTCTGCTATAAAAATTGCGTCCGCTGAAGAACTTGTTGATGAAGGATTTGATCCACTAACCGTAAACTTCAGCAAAAAAATTGCATCTTTATATCCAATAATTGATTCCTGGGCAATCTCAAAAGACAATAAACTGCTACACTGGGGACCAATCTTTGCAAATAAAAATGAATCCGATTGTTTAAAAAAAGACGCTGAAAAGTTTGCTGAATCTAGAACAGGCATAGAAGTTAAAAAACTTAAAACCAGTTCTAATAACAAAATCAATAACTGGTACGGTTTTTTTCACTCGTATTATTCAAATCAAATCTCTGATATGCCCTCTGGCTGGTATCGGTCAGAAGAGGACAATGTCAAAAGTATTATGAAAGAAGTAATGGAGATTAAATAATGGCATCTGCATGTGACAATGACAACCCGTGTGGCAGTCGATACCGCTTGCCTTGTACTCAAATTGACGCATTAATGGCACCTCTGAAGAATGCAACGGGTAGATGGGCAGATTTTAATCCAATGGTTAATCGCTTTATAAAATTGCAAGCATTATCTCGTATGCCAAATAATTTCTTATGCGAAGACGATTTAACCGATCCTCCCTCAATCGGCGATTATGCCGATCTTAATCTAGCAAGAACAAGAACTGAAGACGCTCCGACTTGCTAAGCCGATAATATTTTAAATGTGAATAAGCAGTTGCTATATTGCTGTAATGACCGATTTTCGCACTTGTCGTTTATCCAAGATGGGGTTTTCTTCCTATTTGGATTATATTCAAAGTCCCATATGGGTAAACCTCCGCGCTGCATATCTCTCAATTTACCCAGAATGCTGTTTTGTGCGTGATAAAAAGAGAGAAAGTATTAATGGTATTTCTATCTTACATCATATTTACTACGGTAGATTGGGCGAAGAAAGAAATGAAGATTTAACTTGGATATGTCTTAGCCACGATTTGTTACATCGTTGCACATCTAAAATAGGTAAATTTAGCTATCGACATTTTGCATTAAAAAAGCTATATCAAAAAATAAAACTATCAATTGGGTAATACATTGTTTATTGCTTTGTGGAAGAATAAAGACGATAAGTATAAAAGAAAATACAAAAACGCCCAAATGAAATACGCCAAGAGAACACAACCACGTCTGACTCCAAAGCAGTTCAAGCTGTTGATGGAGTTGGGCTTTCGAAGAAATGAAGTGTTTTACTGTTCTGCTGCCAAGGCATCACGAATCATCAGTCACGCCTTGGACAGTAGACGACATAGAGAGAATTGTGCAACGATGGCACCTTCGGCGGAAATAAATAACCGCCCAGGGACGAACCTGGCAATGGCTAACACGAACAAGCGTCTCACTCACGCCGCCATTGTCCCTATGCAATCGGGTTGACGTTAACCCTTCGTTGAGCACACGATTCTCTTGTTTATCTTCTATTTAACTTTGCATCTTGCAAAGCGTAGTACCGCTCTACTCATCATCCACTAGCACTGGCCATTAATACTTAAAACTGCTTAAAACTGCTTACAAAGAACGCGCGAACGCCCGAAAATCGCTAACGCAATTTTGACGTTCACGGTATTGTAAAACAGCTAAAACATCTATTATAGAATCTGGACAATCCAAAAAATTGACAAAAATGCCAAGCCGTTAGGCTTGGCGAGAGTTCCGAAGGAACCCTCTTTCCGAGGTCTCTCCGAGGAAGGTTCTACTAGCTGTTAATCAGCTTAGGACTAGGACTTAAAGCAGGAGCCTTAGGTAAAATTGGATCATCTTTAAAATCATGTGAATCTCCACCGTCCTCTCTATTTTTAAAGTCTTGAATGATAACCTTTTTGATTTTTTGCACACAATTATAGGCTGATTTAGATTGACTTTTTACTAGAGACTGGATCAGAAGTAACGAATGAGTAGCTTGTTCTATTTCTTTATCTATTAGCTCAACACTATCTTCTACTTCATCTATTGAAAGCATAATTTTATGAACATAATAAACTGAGAACTGAACTTTTTCTTCTCCAAGATATCTAACAGAACTGCCATAGTCATATTGTCCCATTTTAAAAATTAATCTTAATTCTATTCCTGTGAGATCCAAATATTTTCTGAGTTCTGCTAATGATTGTTGTGATGTAACCACAAAATTAAAAAATGGAGTACTATCCAAAAGAGAAGGTTCATCTTCTCCATCAAAACAGAATTCACATGTTTTCTGTATATGGACAAACCAGTCTAGAGGCCAATCTTGTATTTTTTTACTGTTAGAAATCTGTAATTTATCCATTAGTAACCTTTTGTTTTAAATAGTTCACCATCTCATCTGGAATAACTTTTATTCCTTTACTTTCACAAAAAAAGTAGCCAAAAGCATAAAAAACATTTGTAAACGAAGATTCCTGGATATACATACATATTGTATTCATAGATGAACTCCTTTTGCTAAAATGAATAATTCATATTACCTAAGAAACAGCAATAAATCCTATTATCCTTAATATTTCGATTAAGATATAATGGATTCTATTATAAATTTGATAGCATTAACCTATGACAACATATGGAAACCTATTCCAAACCAAGTACTCCGTAAGCCTGAATTAAAAGATTTTCAAGATACATTAAATCCTAATTCTATTTGTATCGTATCTAATTATAAATTTTATGAGTCTATGGAGTGGTCTGACAAAATAAAAGCAATTTGTCATCCATTTCATAAGACTAATATGTTTCCACCAGATAAAGACTTACATTTCTTTTCTGAAAGTGATTTCTGTGATAAAGCTATGTTCCGCAAAATTGCAGAAGAAAAAGAATACGATTGTATTATTTTTACATTTGATTCGAAACATGGATTAAAGACTAAAGGACTATACGCTTTGCCCATTTGTATGCAAGCTGCCAGAAGGCTTGATTTAAAGCTTCTGGTTATTGATTATGAAAAGGTACGAGAGTCCAAGGGAAGTCATAGAGAAGCTCAGAAGGGATCTCTGGGGGAACGGTGGCGAGTTGTACGAAGACAGATATCTCAACAACACCGCAAGGCAGATGGACTTATTAAAATTAAAAGAGGCAAGATTCCACATGAAGAAGTTGGTTACCTGTTAAGCAAGTCTAAATTTGTTATATTTCCTAATACCAGAGACGCTAGTCCTCGTCTCATTTCAGAGGCTTTGTGTTTAGGAGTGCCTGTTGTAGTTAATGAAGATATTTATGGTGGCTGGAAATATGTAAATAAGTCAAATGGCATACTTCTAACGATGGGAAAAAATTATGACGATTTTCGTCGCAGATATGACAGAATCGAAAGAAGAATTGGTAGAAAGATTAAAGAGATGGCTGAAAGAGAATTTGACTCTCAGTTAATTCAAGATCAATATCATAGTCAGTTTGGAATTGTGAATGCTTCTCGAAAACTTGCTGAAATTGTGAATAAAATCGAGGGAAAAGAACTTTACAAATGTGTTGTGTTTTCCGATTTGTCACATCTTTTAAAAGATTCTCCAGAGATATAGGTTTTGGTCTAAGCCGACTACCTCTTTTATTATGAAGACGTAATTAGAAGAAAATTCACAACTGATTAATATCTGAGGATTTAACAAAACCAGCTAAAGGGTTCGGGATTGCGTTATTTAAAGTTTTCCTACATCTGCTGAAACAAAATATTATTTCCGAGTTTATGATAAAGATTACAATTTTGTTGATTATGAATTATATCATATAGATTGTTTTGTAATCATAGATGACGACAGTGCTATTTCGCGACCAGCTATGGATATGTTCATGAAGAAAACAAAAGATTAATCTTTTGCTCTTGCTGGTCTTGCATCCCAAGAAGTTTGCAGATCAGCTTTATCGTGTAAGGCCCAAACTACAGATCCTTTATAGCCTGCGGTTATTAAATCCTCTGTATTGCCTCTTTCGATTCCAGCGTTAAATCCTACTTCAGAGTAGAATTCTGCTCCTGCTGATTTAATATAATCTGTGTAATAAGTATAAGGATACACGCCTGGGTCTGCATAGGAGGCACGATGGTGTAGGATAGGAGATCTTGTTCCCTGCGCGTCAGTAAGGCTACCAAAATTTTCATGATGTTCCGTAATATTAGCATCTAATACCCAATGACCTCTTGGAATCATTACTGCGACATTATTTGTAATAAGCCATTGTAATAGTGTGGCATTTCCGAGATCTCCTTCGAACAATTTTGCTTCTCGTTCAAAGGGGATAGCGATAGAAGTAAATGCAAGTTTATTAGCGGTATTCACATTAGGAGCCATAGCGGCCAATGCTTGAAACTCCTGCAATGTGGGAGTAATGCTAAGAGTTTGCGGACTATTGAGCAGCTTATTATATCCGTTGCCGTTAACCCATCTTTCATATCCTCCACAACACTTACAATGGCTCCAACTCATGAAAACTTTGTCGATACTGGCAATCTCTAGTTCAATAGCGGCAAGATAGTCAGTGAACCAGCTTGGGGTCGCTGGCGGACTTAAGATATCAAAATTAGCACCTGGAGCGGGACTTAAATCTATTGATACCCATATTTTCAATCCTTCTGCTTTAAGGGTTGTCATTATGGTATTAAATCTGCTAATAGTATTAGCAGGGTCTGTGGGCAGTTCGCCAGGTTGATTAAACAGCAAGGTATCGACACCCTTGCTGCCTGTAGCGCCGCTAGCAAAATCAAGATAATCTTGTTTGGTACCTCCGTCTGATATTTGTAGAATTACTGGCATATTTAGATTCCTTTGTCTATATTATATCGTTCTTACCGTTCGTATCCCTTCAACTATTCGATATAATAATATGCTTAGATTTATTCCTAATATCAATACAGGTGATCTACATATAGGGCATATTGTCACCTATACTATAAACCGCTTCGCTGCCTTGCAAATTCAAGAAAAAGGAATCAGAGGCATCAAAGACGAGAAAAAAGCTATAGGAGATTTTCCAAATATAATAACAGCTATTGATCATTTTAATCCTGAAGAGGGAGTAGAATATGAAAAACATAGCAAAGCAATAGAAAGAAACTTGTTCATAATTGACATATTATTCTTAAGATGGACATCTTTCTTGCGCATTCCCACATGGTACGAAGCGAGATTATTACAAGTAGCTACTGGACTTGAGCATCATATAAGATTTAAGAAAAAAGATCGCTTTATGGCTAATATGCTTTTTCCTCCATATAATGTTAGAACTTTTCCTACTAGTGAATTCATATTTGATCTTTTAATGAAAACTCCATTATTTGATGCGTTAGTGGGAACAAATTGTTTTGTCAGAGGAAGAGATCTGGAGAACAACAACATAATTGAGAAACAAATGGAGTGTTTTCGGTTAATGACAGATAGAGAATATGTGGAATTTTGGACTCCCCTTGTTATCGTTGGCGATGGTAAAAAAGTAGGAAAAAGCGCAAAAGAAATAGCGAGTTTATATCGCTTACATAAAGAAGGCATAAGCGATGCAACATTTCCTTTATATGCTATTTACAAGCTTTTCAATGATACTGTGCCAAAATTGTCGAATCTCTGGGATAGATTCGATCTAGAAAGAATAGCAGAATTACCTAATTGGGTTTTTCATGAAGAAGAACTTCTTGAATTAGACAAATGGGTAAAGAAAAATTGGGAATATGATGATTGCTATGATGATTTTTGGAAAACATGTTTTCAATCAATAATGAAATAGAGAAATTAAAATGATATCTATGGTATTAAATTCTTGGGATGATTTTGAACCATGCTGTCAATTTATTAAAAATAAAATAGAATTTACACATCTTTTTATAAGATGCTTTATTTTTAAACAGGAATCACTTCCGTTTGAATTAATTGATACGGCTATAGAAGCATCTAAGAAGATAGGCAAGAAATTGTGGATTGAGACGCCCTTCTTATCGAAATCCGTGTCGATTCATTCTGTGGACCGTGATCGCATCAATATCTTTGAATTAAAACAATTGTCTAGTGAACGACAACAATATTTTGATAATATCCGCAAAAGAATAGATGATATTGATCGTATTGTTGTTAGTTGGTCGTTCTGCTACGAATCTGGAGGATATAATCGTTGGGCGAGACATCAATCGTATAAGAATATTTTAAACCATCCTATTAAACGTAGCATTGAGCCAACGTTAAAAGAATTCGAAGAAATGCTAAAATTTGTCAAAGATTTTCAAGAAGCAGGGAAACTTGCATTTTCTGCTATTGATGTACCTTTCGAAAGAGAAGCACATTATTATCAAGGAAGATTAAATGAAGCACCTTTACTAAATTGGCTAAAAAAACATAATGTTATAAATCTTATCAACAGAGGGACATGGGTGTTAGACAAAGATATGGAAGAACATAATAAAAATTACAATGTTACACTCCATGCCAGATCTCCAATTCTTGTCTACGCCGACCAATATGATTCAGGAACATATCCTTATAAATATTATCAGGATTATTTAAAGGCAGGAGTCGAATTCTGGTCTGGAATAGGATATAATACAGGAATATTGAGAGGTAATCATAAAAATCTTGTTGAGGCAGGTTATGCAGGATCTATAATGCACTTCGAAGAAATAAATGTTACAGCGTGGAATACTATAAATTCTCAGCCCAAATCTTAAATGATCGATTATTTACTATTACATCAATATCATCTTCATAGCTAATTTGATGTCTCAAAACGGCACAAAGATACTTCAAGACATCTTCTTGTTTTGGCCCTTCCCAGTTTAGAAAATGAGCTAATTTAGTTGGATCATCGGCACATTCAAATGTAACATTTGCGCCTGTGAATGCGCCGTAACCAAGAGTGGCTACCTTCATTCCCAGAGTTAATGCTTCAGTCACTAATGTAGAATTAGTTGCAATAAGACCGCAACAGTTTCTGAGTATGTCATAGACGTTATTTGATCGGTCGGCGGTCCAATGGGTTTTCCAAAGAGTCTTAAATTGCTTTGGCCCAAAGTCCTTAACATTTGATGCTCTGGGGTGTTGGCGTATGATAGTTGGATATTCGGGTCCATATTTATTAAGAAAATCCAAACCTGCAAATACGCCTCCAGTCTTCTCTGTTTTATAAGGGAAATAGAACTTTACGGATGCATCAGATCCCCTCTGCATTGGATGGATCAACATACCGTTCTTATTATGGCCTTCAAAGAGATCCCAGCAAAAGTATCTATTGCAGATACTCTGAAGTCTTTTAACTTCATTTGGGGTTGCTGGTTGATGAAATTCTTTGTTTTTACAGATAGCAGACTGATTAAACCAGCCGTTTTCATCAATCCATATGCCATCTCGCTGTGCTAATAACGCATTTTCTATGAATAAGACATCGTTACGATGTATATATTCAGAGACAGGGATTTTTAGTCCCCACGTAGCTACATTTTTGGCAGAGCGAAACTGCTCTCGCCAGTCTTTGGCACGATGGCCTCTTCGTAGATCTATATTAAAGTGCCTAGCTGCTTCTGCTAGTTTGTCGCCAATAAGAGAGCGACCTTGTTTGCTAAGAAAAGATACAGCAGGGATCATTTAAGTTATATGTGTAAGCCCAAAAGAGGTGACAATTATTGCAGAAAGTAGGATGCAGGCATCTGCAATAATCTCACTTTTTGAGCTGGGTATAAGATTCCAGCCAAAGTAAAGATTTTCCACGAAAGCAAGAAGCAGAATCGTTCCAATCGCAATCAACATAACGTATCTCTTTATGAATGGAATAGATGGAGTTTGTTATAGATGGAGTTTGTTATAGATGAAATTGATTTGTGCTTATTTTATTTTGAGGGCATTTTTCAAAGCTGCTTTCAGGAATCAATGGTATTTTAATTTGCTCAACAAGTTTCTGGAGGATAAGTTTGGCTTCTTCCACTTCGTTTTCATCTATTTTTCGAATAGACAATTCAATATCTTCACAAGCTTTAGCAATATTTAGAAGCACACCCTTTTAATCGTCATTTTTAACTTAAGATTGTGAATGTGTTCTGGAGAATCTCCAGAAGGTTTTGGGCAGTATTATCACAACAGCAATTGTCGCAACAGCGATTTCGTAACAATCCTCCAAGGAACAGTGTTATGACAGACCTGGTAACAGGTAACGGAGACGCCTGCTCTCATTGTGGCTCTATCTTTATTCTACCTCAAGGCGAGCCATCTTTGTGTTACGAATGCTACGACGAAGAATCAAAAAAAGAGAGAGCGGGTCTGCCTAGGGCAACAAGCAGTACAACTGAACACGAAGACGATGACGGTGACGGCGACAAATACGCAATGGCGTAACAAGCTTTTCACAACCTTTAGAATCTTATCGAGCGTAATAGAAACATATGGAAAGCGTTTAGAGACTATAATCATCCAAGATATTGCGATTAAGACATGACAAAGAAAAGTATAATTTTACATAGAATTGGATATTCAGAAGATAAACGAGAATCGCTTAACAGTTTAAGGATTTGCTTAGCCCCTAGTCCTGCCTATCATTAACTTACGTTTGGCTCTCGTAAGACTGACATACCAGGCGTTCTTTTCTTGTTCTACTTCCGCAGAATGCTTTGATCTTTCGCCTTCAAGATCGAAGTCCTCTGGTTGCAAAATAAAGACTCTTTCGTACTCCATCCCTTTGCTTCGATGGGCTGTAGTTAATGTGACGAATCCCGCTGGATCTCGTTGTTTCTGATCTTTTATTTCTTTATAGTCATTGACGTTATCTGGTTCTAGACCGCTAAGTTTATCTCTGATATAACCAATAAAATCTAATGCGGTTTTCATTGGCGGAGCGTCTTTAGACGGACGATACTCAACTCTTTCCAAGTGTTCAAGGACTCCCGTCAAAGCTTCGGTAGTATCTTGAACTTGTTTTAATTCATCTTGTTTGGTAATTTTACCTATCCATTGTCTTTCAAGGCTGTCTGCATGTTCGCTTAAAGGTGTGTCGAATCCTGCAATATCATAATTGCCAGGTTTTCGCCACGTTACCTTTTGGATATGGTCAACAAGTTCTTTCGATAGATCTCTACCTAGAATTTGGAAGTCTATATCATCTCGAAGTAGCTGCATAGCAAAACTTACTAACGGAGCGTTCGTCCGCGAAATAATTGCTGTTTCTTCATCTAACTTTCCATTATTCTTGCGATTTTCGTCTTGCAATTGTAACATGAATTGTTCATTGTCTACGCTTGGCTGTACTTCTCCTGAATTTGGATCAATTCCCTTTGCCTGCCAGAAGGTTTCTGGTGCCGCCTGAAGATCCTTAACATGAGTGTTTTCTGTTACAAAGTCAATGATAGCGGGCAAGCTTCTAAAGTTAATAGGCAAAGGCATTGCCTCTGATTGACCTTCTGTAACGATCCCCTGCAATCTCTCAAATGCATGAGAGTCTGCTCCTCTGAATCGATAAATCGCCTGAAAAGGATCTCCAACAGCTACGGTTCTTGCTCCTGCTTCTTTCAGCTTTTGAGCCATAACAAGCTGACATTGGTTAAAATCCTGAACCTCATCCATTAAAACGACATCATATTTAGGCCATTGTATTTGATCAGCATAAATACCAGAATACCATAATGTGTCGTCGTGGTCTCTTGTCCCTCTCATTTTGCCTGTTGGCAATGATCGGGTCAACAGTTTTGTTGCATCTCTTAAAAGATCAGTAGTATAGTCTCTGTCTTGGTTCATCCGTTCGGTTGATAGGTCAAAATCAATTGCATATTCCATAGCCAATTGTTGTAACTGTCCTTCAATATCTGGGCTAGAGGGATCTATAGCACTGTTTTTTGCTTTTTCTGCAAGTTCTTTTATTCTTCTTGTAGCGGAAAAAGCAAACTTTCCATAGACTCTATTGGGTTTGCCGTATTTTGGTTGATGTCTGGGAATCAATTCTTCAAGGATTTTGTTCATTCTTTGGCCGCTATTTTGTGACAAGTTAGTTTCGCCGCCGATTTCTTTACCAACAGAACCTAACAATCTGCCCAAGAAAGAGTGTGTTGTTGCAACTTCGACTCCTTCTGGGAATTCGCTAGATGCTTCTAATTGATTCTTTTTATTAAAGACTAAATACAACCATTTCTCGCCTGGCTTAATAAAAGAAGAAAGGTCTTTTAATTGAGTCGTTTTCCCAGTTCCCGCAAGGGCATTAACCATAATATTAGAATCTGTTAGGAATTGCTGTCGTATAGCTTTGTTGTATGGGCTTAAGAATTCTTCAGGTAATCTGATATCTTCTGGCTTTGGTTTGCCTTTAGTCTCTTCCTCAACAGTTTCATATTTGCCTTTTTCTGTCCTTTCCATAACAGTTGGGTCTTCAAGTGGTTGAACGACTGTCGGTTCTGTTTCTATTACTTTAGGACGAGCAAGCTGGACATATTGATAGCCTTTATATTCTTTATTGTTTACGACTCCTCTTATTCTTACGATACCTTCAAGGCTGTCGTCTTTTAAGAATGTTACGACATTGGTTCCAGCTTCGTCTTTTAATTTGTATCTTGTGCCGTATTGGGCTGGTTTTTTCTCTATAACTTCATAATCTTGTTCAATTGTGTTGCCCTCAGAATAGTCAGGACCAGCCGAGACTTCGCCAGTTTCGGTATTTGTAAGTTCTGGTTGCGTAGCAGGTTGAGGGGCAGCAGGTTGAGGGGCAGCAGGTTGAGGGACAGCAGGTTGAGGTCCAGCGGGAACGGCCTGTAACATAGAAGTATTTACTCCAAGATTCTGGAGAGTCGCTAAGGCGTTTGCGTTTTGCGTAAGCTTATTAACGTCTTGTAGCCATGCCCCTTTTTCGCCGTATGCTTTGTCCCATCTAAATCCAGCTCGACTTATTTCCGCTCTTGCGTCATAGGTTCCTGGGCCAGTGATTGCAAAAGTATCACCTTGCATGTTCCCATAAAGCTGAGCTATCTTTATCGTTTGAATATCATACTTTTCATAAAGTTTGCTAACAACGACAGATTCCTTATACCAATTCATTCTTTTATTTTCGCCACTACAAGGGAAATCCCTTTCTTTTCAGAAATTAAAGCATTGTGTCATTAAGAGAAAATATTTCTGAAAAGATAGCTGTAACTGTTGCTAGCGGTGTAGTTATATTCCTTCTTAATTGGGTATGGGAAATAGACAAAAACCAAGATAGCCGTAATCAGCAGAACATTCAAGAGATAGCAGATCTCAAATCAAAACTATATGCTGCTTTTGGGACTATTCAAGAAGTTGAAGAAAGGTCAAAAGAAAGCGAAATAACATCAAAAGTTAATAAGGAAATGAGACTGCTTTTACAACAAGTTTTAGCAAGTCAAGATCCTGATTATTTGCGAGATAAGTTAGAAAGAGAATATGAACGTCGAAAGCATTTGCATTTGCAACAGCAACAAGAACAGTTGCAAATGTTACATCCCGATGCCGCACCACCTGAAATAGAGGCAGAACCGAATGATTCTGTAACAGAAGAAATTGTTGTTGAACAAGATCCTGTAACAGAAAACCCCGCACAACAGCAAGAAGAACCTGTGCATCGGCAGCGAATTTCTGTTGACCAATATATTGAACAAAAAATAAGACGACACAAAAAATGAATTGGTATAAACACTTTCAGAACGAAAACGAATTTCTAGAACGGAGTCATGATTATGATCCTAATTGGATTATGAAATATACAACGATTCTGACACAGAAGAAGAAGTAAAAACGTTTGTTGCTCAAATGATTGCCCAGTGGGAAGCTTCTTTGTTTTCCAAATTAAAGCTGTTTAGGACTGTTAAGGTCCATTTTGGATCATTAGGGACAAAGCTCATAGCAATATATGTAAATGGAACTTACACAGAACCAGTAATTATCGTTGATATCTTCAATATTAAAGATACATGCAAGGAGATAGGAGACGAGAACCAATGCCTAACTCATGTTGCAGTATCGATATTACATGAAATTGGTCATGCAATGCAGGAAGCGCAAGGAAAAGAGTTTAATGAAGATGATGCGGAATTGTTTGCAACAGATTACTTTGATTTTGGACAGATAACATTGCCATGAACTGGTATAAAACCGCCCAAGGATACGCTTACCATACGACTGATGACTTAAGAGGCATGCGTGCAGGTCTTAATGCTGGATCTTTCTTTGCAAGTAGCGAAGATGATATTAGTGCATATGGTGGACAGTATTACATTCGTTTTCCTTTCCCTGCAAAATTTGAGAAAAGGATTGGACAAGGTGATTATCATACAACTGTTGAAATAATTCCAGCAAACCAAATTGAGTGGAAAGAAGCAGGAGGCTGGGATAGATATCAGCCACTTTAATATGCATTGGTATAAGCGAGCTAAAGAAGAAGACAAGGGAAAGCTGAATAAGCTAAAAAACACGTTGTCTATTACTAAATTTGACGATGGCGGCTATGCTATTGCTTCTGTCACAGAAAATGAAGAAGGATAGAAACCGAATGTATTCTGGTCCCAAAAAATGTAAAGATAATTAAAAATGAATTGGTATAAAAAAGCACAAGTAGATCCTTCTACAATTAACATAGGCGATATTGTTCGATATTCTCTTCTAGAGGGACCGCTTAAGAATCAATATGCTGCTGAAGCTACAGTTAAGGAAATAGGACAAGATTCCTCTGGACAGATGTTCTTTAAAGTCATAGATCCAAGTCTTCGATGGTTAGATGTATATCCTCAAAGTATTATTGAAGTAAAATAATGCCAGACAATAAATTCCGCACATCATGGGTTACGCAAAATGTAACTCAAAGTAGAGTTACGATTAGAGACCTTAAAAAAGTTCCTACTTTCTCTCCTGGTCAAGTCTATGACTTGTTAGAATTTGAAACTGTTGAAGATATTCAAAATTCAGAGAGTTTAACCAATCTTGTTAATTCTAAATGGTTAGCTTTAGATGTTGAATTCTCACCAGATCATCCCGCTCCTATCCCTGATGCTTTCCTTAAAAATGTAATAGAAGATCTTACACCAGAATTAGGAGGCAATTTAGATGCATTAAATCATCATATTGGCTTTACAGAACAACAAATTGAACCTAATATTAATACAACAACTATTAATTGGGGAGATGGGAATAAAGCGTATTTGACACTTAAAAATAGCAGTGTGCAGAAGTTAGCGTTTACAGATCCGCCAACATCTTCTAATTTGATGTTGAAAATTGTCCAAGGATTAACGGGAGGCAATCTTATTACAACATGGGATTCTAGCATAAGATGGACGAGAGGCGAGATTCCTGTTCTTTCGACCACACCTGGTTCTATTGATATTATTGCCTTCTATTTTGATGGAGAATCATATTATGGAGTTGCCTCTCTTAACTTTTTTTGAAGAGGAAAACGAACAGTATATGAGAAAATGCGAAGTCAACGGTGAGCCGTGTCAAACTATGGAAAGATTTGGTAGCAGAATAGAAATGCTGTAAAGGACAACATTAAGATTAGAAGATAAAGGACAACATTAAGATTAGAAGATAAAGGACAGTATTAAGATTAGAAGGTATTAAGATTAGAAGGTAGAGTATTAAACGAATATAAAAGTGACTAATGAATCATAAGGAAACTAATGGATCATAAGGAAGTAGAAAATAGAGAGCAATCAAGGCTTGAAGAGTTTATTTGTCCGCTAATGTGCAATCAAGAACCGCACCCAAGCGGCCAACCAAACTGGGTATCCGATATTCAGACGCGAGCTGCCGCGCAGGCGTCAGATATTTCACATATCAGGGAAACAGTGGATGAGGTAAAGGTCTTAATAAAAGAACAGAACTCACGAATCAGAAGAAATGAAACAGCTATTGGAAGGATACAGGGGGTTGGAACGGCTCTTGCAGTTGTATTTAGCGGATTAATAGGATGGATATTCAAAGACGGTTTTTAATACAGTATTCAAGAGTTTTTTTCTCTAAAAAACTTGACATGCTGTTTTTGGTACTATAAAAAATCAACAAATATGTTGGTTGTCTTTTACAAAGGAGAGAGGTTATGTTAATTGACAATATAATTGGATGGGTCAAAAAGTTAACTGAGGCAGGTATTGCAGTAATTGCTCTTGCAATAGTTGTACAGATAATCTTTGGGTCTGGCTCTGCATTCCTTCCTGGGGATGTAATTGCTAGCCTAACTGGAATAATCAGTTCGCTTGGCGGCGCCGGTTTAGTCGGTTTAATTGCTGCGGGCTTGGTATACAAGATCTTTACAAAGTAACATATTAACTCAATGAAAGACCCGCCGAAAGGCGGGTTTTTTTATACTTAATTTAAGTATTTTCTATAGTTTCCCCACTTATAAACTTGACACAATGTTTTTGATACTATAGAAAGTGCATCAATCAACTGAATATGTTGGTTGTCTTTTACCTCTAAAGGAGAGATGTTATGTTAATTGATAATATAATTGGATGGGTCAAAAAGTTAACTGAAGCAGGTATTGCAGTAATTGCTCTTGCAGTAGTTGTACAGATAATCTTTGGTGCTGATGCTGCGTTTCTTCCTGGGGACATCATTGGCAGCCTAACTGGAATAATCAGTTCGCTTGGTGCCGCCAATCTGGTTGGTTTAGTTGCAGCGGTCTTGATCTACAAGATGTTTACACGTTAAAAGTAACATATTAACTCAATAAAAGACCCGCCTAAAGGCGGGTCTTTTTCTTATGCGCAAGAGCAGTAATTAGAGATTGTTTAGATACCTCTTAATAGCTCGTTGATACCAACTTTAGATCTTGTTTTTGCATCAACCTGCTTAACTATTACTGCGCAGTATAAAAAATAACTACCATCTTTTGATGGTAGGTTGCGGGAACTTCAATTAGACTAAATCTTAACCACTCCGATTCCACAGGCTTTCCCAAAATTTGGATCTTCATTTATAAACTCCCATGTATCTGTATAGCTATCTTTAATATTTTTCCATATCCTTTTGACATCATGCATTAAGGCAATATCGTGAATCGCGATATATTTGGCCTGCTTTAAAGCATTGTTAAAATCATGTAACACAAAATTATAGCTATGATTACCATCAATAAACCACAGATCGTATTGCTTTTGCGGTTCAAAGAATCTAGAATCTATTTGAATCCACTTGCAAGATGGATATTCTTGGGCATATGGGCCATATAGTTTTAAACAAACATTATTATCAAGCTCTAATCCAAGACTGCCTCTGTAAGACTCGTTAGTCGCCCTGAGAAACCCGTCTATTAATATGAAAGTCCCCCCTGTCGCGATGCCTATTTCTAGATAACTGCTTATATCGCCGCTGTGCTGCTTTAGAAACGCAAGGAATTGAGCTAACTCATGAGGAAGCTGTTTACATCTAAAGTTTCCCCAGCAAGGTTCTACGTCTTCTCGCTTTATCCCTAAACTAACAATGTTTAAGGCTAATCCTGCTCGTCTTTGAATAAATTCTTGCAAGAACTTGATATCGCTTAGTTTATCTCTATTTTGATGAAAGAAATCGACTAATTCTGTTGATTTAATTGGATTTGGAACACATTTTTGCGTATTACTCATGGGTTTTCTCAAAAATCATCAAATTTTTGATCAAGTAATCGGGAATCTCATATTCTTTCCAATTTGCCCAGAATTCAGATATTGTCTTAACATCGTCTTCTAAGTACTTAAAACCATGTTTTGAAATGCTTTCTATCCAAAAGTCTTTAGGTTTTAAATTAATATGACCTGTCCCGCCTTGTCCTGCCGAAGCTGCTGTCATAATAATCATGCGATCTGAAGAGTTTACTAGATTATCTATGAATTGGTCTGTCCCTTCAGGATTAATATGTTCAGCGGCTTCAAACGACCAGCCACAATCAAAAGTTCCAAGTTCAACAGGTTTCGTCATGTCCAGCTCCTTAATTAGACTCACAATGGATTCATGAGTATATTGCTTTGATATTTGATAGTTAATCTCAATGCCTACAAGTTTTTTTAGCCCAACAAGGTAGGCTCCTTCCAAGAAAGAGCCAACCGCACAACCAAAGTCTATCATTGACTTAATTTGGTATCTTTCAATTAAATCTTGTACTAAGCCAATCTCCCATTCTCTGTATTGATCAAGGTGTCGTTTGTAATATCTGTGGTTGTAGCCCATCTTTTTTAGCTCTTTTCTTGCGTTTTTCTTTTTGAGCTTTCTTGCCTTCTTCGCTCAATTCTATAGCCAATTCAGTATAATGTTTACGAATTACATTTTCAAGTCTCAAAGTAATGCCTTTTTCTCCCAAACCGTTTCTGTCGAGAACGTGGGTTTCCCATGCGATTCTATTATAAGGGTGAAAATGCAGAACCTTAACTGGCTTCTCGCTTCTTTGATATCTTTCAACGTATCCTGAGCATCCAACATTATAAGTGTTATTTAAAACAGTCACTCTATTTTTATATTCTTCACTTCTGAATATCGTATTTAGTGTTGGTTCTTCTTTTGCGAGTTTGTCTTTTGTGATTATATCAATAATTTTTTCTACTATATCTCTTGCAGATGGCTTCCAAAATATACTTCCTCCATTAAACTTAGGTTTGCTGTAATAGCTTCCTCCCACATCTTTGAATTCTGGGCAATCAAACCAAGCGTTTTGCCAAGCATCTGTATCGTGTGCCCATACAATATCATCTGTTATATCATGATCGAACAGGTGCTTAAGACCAAACATTTTGGAACCTGTCAAACAAAAGTCATTTAGCTCAATTGTTGTTGTTTTGACTTTCTTGTGTTCCATCTTGAGGTTTGATAGAATAATAATATCGTCTGGTAGCCATCCTAAGTCAAGACTGTTTTCAATTTGAGCTTTGAGTAAGGTTTTAACGTTATTTTTCGTATATCGCCCCTTGGTCACATTGGCAACCATAAGATTCTTCATAGATCAATCTCCTCACTGAAATTCTTGACAATATGACCTTTACCCCAATGCTTTCCTTCGTTTGCTTTGTAGATTCTTGCAAGGGTTTTTCTAGCTGATATGGTTTTGTTTCTTAATTCTGTTTCTTTCCAGTCTGTGTTAAACATATTAGTTGTCTGGTGTTTAGGAGAACCAACATTTCCATAATATGTGCCGCCATACCACATCATGGTAAACCCAAGGAACCACGCTCGATTCATGAGATCCCAATCATCGTGTCCATAATCCTGTATTTCTTCATCATAGCCTCCAAGCAAATCAATGAAGTCTTTTTTGAAGAATCCTAATCTTCCTCGTAGCATTTTCTTGCCTTTAGCAAATATTGCTTTTTGAGGAATTTCGTTTGCTAATTTGTTAATATGGTTTGCAAAGCCTGCGTTTGTATAGTTGTCTGCATCGATGTTGTTTACAATATCTCCGCTTGCTACTTTGAAAGCAAGGTTGCGAGAATGTGTCATTGAGTAAAATCGTGGTTCATCAGTGCGGGCATAGACTAATTTTCCTTGATTAATGAAATCCATCATGTCTTTTTTGATCCAATCGCCCAAGTTGTCTTGTCCGTTGTAATCAAGCACAACAAACTCGACATTATCGTAATCTGAATTATCTTGTATGTTTTTGGGCAGGGACACTTTTAAGTCTGTCGCACGATTCATGCATGTGGTGCAAAGAGATATTTTATAGTGTTCTTTGATGGGTTTAACCAGCTTACCGTTCCAAAACTTATATGGTATGCTTAGTCTTGCTTCAAGGTCTTTGAACTCTTCCCGATATATACGTTTTAGGTCATTCACAAATAAACTCCATAAATCGTTTAATTACATTTTCTGATGAGAAATGTTTAGCAAACAGCTTAGCGTTGTCAGACATTTCTTGCCGTTTGTCTCTATGGTTAAAGAGATAAACAATGTGTTTGAAATAGTCGTCTATGGATTCACATAAATAACCATTATTTTTAGGTACAATCTGATCAATATTGCCGCCTTTATTGGTTGCTAGAACTGGACAACCGCCCATGAGGGCTTCTCCTATAACACGACACCAAGGTTCTTCTCGTTTCCAAGAGGGAAAAAATGTAAAGATATCTATCTTTTGCAAAAACTGAGGAACTGGAATATTATTTTCTTTTCTTATAGTTACATTTGAGAAGTCTTTTACTGTTTCGGCTACTTTGGAATTCATACCCATAAAATCGAATGAAACATGCTTTCCAAACCATTCATTACATTTTTTAATCAAATCAGGATATTCATCATTCCATTTGCTACCAGGACTTTTACTGTGTTGTCCAACTCTTAATATTTCAGAGTTTGTCTTTCCCAATTGAAAAAGTTCGGGATTTATAGGGCTTTCTAAAATAATTCTTGGAATATGCCAAATTAATTCATAACGATCTTGAGCACTGATCTCTTCAAAGAATCTTTTATTTGTTGTTATAATCTTTATGTTATCACAATATGGCTTTAGGGTATAAAGATGGCGAGCTGGGCTGACAAGAAAGTTGAATAAGAAAACGAATTGTTTGATTTTTTTGAGATCTATAGGACAGTTATGTCTTTTAGATCTTCCAAGCCAATAATTTGAATGAGTAAAATCTCTGCAATCAGTATTGATGACTAGAATAACATCCATGTCATACAAGATGCCAGCGTTCTTTGGTTCTGGTAAAAAGACATTTTTGACTATCGTGACGTTTGGATTGATAATTTTTTCTATATCTTTTTTGACATCGCCTTCTGATAAAATAAAAGATTGAGCATCAGTATATTTGGCGATAGCATTAGCCATTTCAGCGGCTCGACGTTCGCTGCCTCCACAAAGATTAAATTTAGTAAATATTCCTATGTGCATTGAGCTAATTCAGCCAATTTAACTTGTTTTGCTTTTGGTTTATCTTTCTTCTTTTCTTGTTCTGCTAATTGCCTGATCTTTTTTGTATTGCTTCCATATTCATACATATTGCCCTCGTAATACCATTGAATCGCACGAATGATATCTTTTGGCTTAATCATCATCAAACATTTAGCAATCTTAAGTTCTCCATCAATCTTGTTTGTAGGATAGTTTGGCAAAACGTGTTTTTTCTTAGGAACAATAACAGGAAAGATGCATATTTTATCTTCATTGTTTTTTTCGTCTTTATCTTTGATTAAAGTACAACGACTTTTCCAACAGCCTCCATTGTCGCAACAAGATAAAGAACCATTAATAGAAAGAAAACGATGATGTGGATAGGCTTCCCATTGAGCTGGCTCTCTGCCTCCTGCCACAATAACAGCAGCCCGATTTAATGGAGGACTGTGCTTCATCTCTACTCCTGCGGCAGCATGCATCGCAAAAGTAATGCCAGAAAGAACTCCTACTGAATGATAAACCAATCTTAAGAATTGACGAATATCTGTTTTCCCAGTCAAATCTATAACATTGTTTAGTTTTGGATGCCAATGATCTGATTGTCCGCATTGCACAAAAGTTATTTTGCCAAAAAAATGATTTACTACTTCTTGCACATAGTCTGGATGCATCCATTTGGCAGTATAGTCATATTTCCCTCCTGGAACAATAATCCAGAATTTGTCTTTTACTCCCATCTCTTCAAGCTGGCTAATCCATGATTTTTCCTGATCAGAAATATAAATATCAGCTTTGAAGTCAGTAGCAGGAATACGAATGCCAAGTATGTTTTCTAAATGATGGTGAAAACAATGAATAAAATGATATGCTGATTTGTTGCTGTTATGAATTAGTTTATAATCCTTACATTCAATTATTTCTACTTGCGGATCTTTTGTATCTAGTGGCGTTATATATGGGTTATTTTCCCATAATTGATTACAAGATGTTCGAACATCTGTTAAAAATCTGCCAGGATGCGACCTGTGCAAATCTCGCACAGCAGCAGTTAACATCATGATATCACCTGGAGATTGATAGTTAGTTAGAATTATTCTTCGTGGCCTATAGTTCATTATAAAAGAATTATTGCTTGTTTTCACGAAAGATTAACATATTAGCAACCACTTTTAAGGAGATGCAGCTATGCCAAGATTCAAAGCAGTTCATAGAATTAACGGAGTATTGGTGGACAGAGCCGTCGATATCGTTCGTAATCTGATAAAGCTGATCTAATGCCCACATATCTTGTACAAGACTTATTCACCGATACCAACAGCACTCAATTAACGGCACATACGCCCGACATTGACCTTAAGGGTGATGGTTGGATCAACTACGGCGGCATAACCGGGACTGCCGCAGGCGCAAACGCTGACATTCAGTCGAACCAAGCGCGTATCACTAGCGATAACAAGGGCGCAGTCATTCCAACTGGTCACTGGAAAGTACGTATCACGGTAGACTACACATTCGGCGCGGGCGATACTAAAGGGTCAGTCATATGCAATGCGTCAGGTTCGCGGTATAACTGGAACCTATGTCGCGGGCGTGAAAATAGTAACGACACAAACATCTATACGGTTATTGGAAACAGTTATGCCGTCCGCGCGTCTGGTTCATACTCATTTGCTGCAAGCACCACCTATGAGTACAAAGTCGAGCGCACTGATGAACAGACCGAGTTTTTCATCGACGGCGTTAGTAATATAAGCTATGGCGGCGCGCAGAATCTCGGCAATGACCGTCATGGCATCTATCGCCATTCCGATGGTACGTCCGATCAACGATGGGAGAATTTTCGCGTCGAGTCACTGCATGAAGCTAATGAAGTGTTCCGCGATTGCTTTAATGATCCAGATAATACTCAATTAACCTCGCACACACCAGACTACGATGCGACTGGGAATGGTTGGGCGCGGGCGAGTATAAATGGTGTTTCACTTGGTGACAGTGCGAGTGTTCAATGGATTTCCAACATTGAAAATGTCGCACGAAATACCGTAGCAAGTCGTGGAGCCATGCATGATGCTGAACTCACTGATGTATCGGTGTATTATGTATGGAAGGCAGTAGGATCATCCTCAAAGGGAGGAGCATTACTACGGTGGGACAGTAGCGGATCGAATAGCGGGATGTGTACGTCACACCGTTACAGTGAGAGTGACCTGCGAATAATGGAAGAGATAAGTGGGTCGCAGACTGCTAGGGCAAGCACCTCAATTAGTGCGCCCGGTGGTTATACTACATTCTGGGCGAGTGCAATTGGTAATGTCTACACCGCGACCTGTCCCTCCCAGGATGTTGAGATTACTTACACTGATGCCGACAACCTCTATGCCAGTAATACACATTTTGGGTTTGTACGTCGCGGTGGTGGTAATGCGAATGAGTATACTGATGGGTTTCAGATTCTGAATGAAGATGAAGGTAGCAGCTCAAGCAGTTCTGAAAGCAGCTCAAGCAGTAGCAGCCTTAGTAGTAGCAGTAGCAGCCTTAGTAGTAGCAGTAGCTCAGATAGTAGTTCGTCTTCGTCTGAAAGTAGTTCGTCTTCGTTTGAAAGCAGCTCAAGCAGTTCAGAGTCTAGTAGCTCATCTTCTGAAAGCAGTTCAAGTAGTAGTTCTGAAAGTAGCTCAAGTAGTTCTGAAAGCAGCTCAAGCAGTTCAGAGTCTAGTAGCTCATCTTCTGAAAGCAGTTCAAGTAGTAGTTCTGAAAGTAGCTCAAGTAGTTCTGAAAGCAGCTCAAGCAGTTCAGAGTCTAGTAGCTCATCTTCTGAAAGCAGTTCAAGTAGTAGTTCTGAAAGTAGCAGTTCATCTGAAAGCAGCTCAAGCAGTTCTGAAAGCAGCTCAAGTAGTTCTGAAAGCAGCTCAAGCAGTTCAGAGTCTAGTAGCTCATCTTCTGAAAGCAGTTCAAGTAGTAGTTCTGAATCCAGCAGTTCATCTGAAAGTAGTTCAAGCAGTAGCTCTTCTGAAAGCAGCTCAAGCAGTTCAGAGTCTAGTAGCAGTTCGTCTTCGTCTGAAAGTAGCTCAAGCAGTTCTTCTTCAGAATCCAGTTCTTCATCTGAATCCAGTTCTTCATCTGAATCCAGTTCTTCATCTGAATCCAGTTCTTCTTCAGAATCCAGTTCTTCTTCAGAATCCAGTTCTTCTTCAGAATCCAGTTCTTCTTCAGAAAGTAGTTCTTCTTCTAGTAGTGAAAGCAGTTCGTCATCGGAAGGCGAAGCTAGTAGTTCGTCTTCTGAAAGCAGTTCAAGTAGTTCATCTTCTAAAAGTAGTTCAAGCAGTTCCAGCAGCAGTTCATCTGAAAGCAGTTCAAGCAGTTCAGAATTCAGTTCAAGCAGTTCAGAATTCAGTTCAAGCAGCGAAAGCAGTAGCAGTGAATCTAGTTCTAGTATAGGATTAATAAGCTCAAGTTCATCATCTGAAAGTTCATCATCTGAAACTCGTATTTTTGATAATGCGCCATATTACGGTACTAATTTTTAAGAGTGGTTAATCTGCCATCCTCCAGCGTTTCGAAAGTCATTTCTTGATAATATAAAAGAAAGGAAGCAATTATGAGCGGTCAATTTGAAAAGACATTAGACTCTAAACCTGCTGCTCAGCAGAACTTAAATTCCAATAGTAAAATTCGAGTCCATCTGTACAATGGCGAAATCCATTTTCACGATGATACGGCAAAACTGAAAGTCGCTATTCCTGTGGCTGATTTTTGGAGAGATTGGCAAAAATTCTCTACCAATCACTTTGAAGACTCACTCCAATCTGTAAATCAAGACAGGTTCTGTGCTTGATGCTATAATTGATTTGCAAAAGCTGACATTTGGAAGTGATTTTTAACATCCCCGCACTTATTCTCCAGAACTATTATCACAAAAGTATAAAGATAGACACACAGCCTAAACAAAAACTAGTAGATATATATAAGCAGCTTAAGACTGCCACGTAATCAGATTGATTTACTTGTTTTCTTTCTCCTCCGACCGCGTCCCTGACCCCTGGGGCGCGGTTTTTTATCCAGCACACCTATTCTAAACATCATTAAGCATATGGATATCAATGCAGACATCCTGCGACAACCTATAGAGACTGTTGTAGAAGATTGGTTATCAATTCTTAAATCTATTTTATGGAATGGATTAGTGTGCCACGTAATCCAATAGCATCCAACCATTCTTCACTATCGAGTTAATCCTCAATTTGAATTACGAGAAATAACGATTAGCCGATAGATAAGTATGCGGTTATTGATCGTCTTAACCCTATCAATGGCTTCTTGCGTTGCTACCCCAACGCATAATCGTCTTAAATTCGATTTCGAAAGACGACAGCAACAGATTGACCTGTCAGGCCAATCTACAAAAAATCTGATATACAAATTCCATACACTTTATCTCGCTTGGGAAAAACGAGATAGATGCGATGGAGGTTCTTTATCTATCTACGACAATAGACTATGTTATGAAAGCAGATTAGGTCAATGGGTTAATATACCTAAAAACGCTATAAAATCTATTCATAATACAAGTCTTGATTTTGGCGAAGACTTTTTTACAATTATACTTAAACCAAAGTCTCAGTGGGGCGTCAATGAAGAAAGCATACAAATAGCACTTACTTCAGCAGACGAAACCGCTGTTGCTAAAGCAATTAAACAATGGCTTAATGAATAACCTATTTCTTTTTAGCAACTGTCACATCACCAGCAATCTTGTCAATGTAGTTGCGTAAATAACGTTTTACGAAAACCGTTCCAATGATTGTGGCGAGAGGCCACACAGCAAGCCATTGTAAGTCTGTCACTTCTTTGCTAGCCTTAACTAGAATCCAATCTAACCCACAAGCCGCAAGAGCAATGAAAAGTGCAATAAATGATACGTGAATAATAAGATTATAAGTATTGTTAGTCATTATTTGTTATCTCCATGGCGTTATACGCCAATTTATGTTGAATCTATTAATTAGCTTATCTAGAAATAATATCCTTCTTTCTTTTTGTCTCCAGAACTCTAGTTGATGTAACTATAACTTTTGTGGATATTAACCATGACGTTCTTGTTGAAGTGCCCCTACGATAAGCTAATGGTTTGGGCTAAACAATGGTTCTTCTGCATTCCTGCTACATTCAAATCCTCAATACAGACAGTTTGGTTCTCACTGACTATTTTGGTTGAGAGTTTGCGCAAAGAGTCTAACCGTTTGTTGGAAATCTTCTCATGCAGACGAGCCACTTTAACGAAGGAATTATATGATCATATTTAGAATATGCTTATATAATGAAAACACAGCTAAATATATCAATACCTGAAGAATGGCTTCCTCAACTAAAGAAGTTAGCCAGAAAGCTGTCTTTCAAAGAAGATAAAACAATGACTCATATCGATTTGATTAGACGTGCGATTGAAGAGAAGTATGGGTTGAAAGGAGAGAAGAATGATTAGGAATTTCAAGAAGCCTATTCGCCTCAATGTTGGTGCTGGCGAATGTCCATTACCTGGGTTCATTAATATCGATGAGCGTAACGTACCAGGATGTACGGATATTCTTGACAATGGTATGTTTCTTCGTAGATTCAAACCTAACTCAGTCACAGAAATATACGCCTGCGCGATTTTGGAGCACTGGTCTAGGCATCTATATCATATAGCACTCAAACGTTGGTATGAAATTCTAGAACCAAATGGAATCTTAAGAATTTCCGTTCCAGATTTTCGCCAGGTTGCAAAGCAATACCTTGAAATCGGCAATTTGCAAGAAATCCTGGGTTTTTGTGTGGGAGGCGGAGATTATGATTCTAACTTTCATAAGATGATATTTGATTGGGAGACGCTATCGTCTGATTTACGAAAGGTTGGCTTTCCAATTGTGCGAAAATATAATTGGTGGGAAATCGAACCATATTGCCATATAGATGATTTTAGTCAAAGTTATCTTCCTCAAGTCTTTGATGAAGAGGGAAATCCTACACTTAAAGAGGGAAGCGGCTCACGATTGATGCATTTAAACATAGAATGTGTAAAATGAACTACCCAAGGGCTAAAGACCCTTGGGTTTCGTGATTCATAGACTCTTCCAATGAAGACGCCTCCTCATTTTTGTTTATACTTGTTTCTTTGACGAAGAGCATTTGAACATTAATGATCTGTCTGATTATTCTGGAGATTACAGATAACCGTGCTGTGACAGCCAACCGCCGAATTTTTTATTGATTTTTATTATTTCTTTTTGGCTTAATAAATCTTTATAAGCACCGATTTTACCTTTGTTTGTTATGATATTTCTTTTCATGAGTATGTTTTGAAATCCTATTTTATCTAACTTTCTGCCTGACATTCTAAGCAGATAGTGGTCAAACTCAACTAATTCGTTGGGATTAACATCAGATATATTTAGTACATCTAAGATGCGTTGTGCTTCTTGGGCAGAATTGTTCTTATATTTTTCATAGCAAAATTCAAAATTAGCATGCTTCATCCATTTTTCATAAGCAGATATAAGATGTAGGCACCACCTTGTTGTATATAGGCCAGGAGAGGGGATATCTCTTTTGCGTCTTCTAGATGCTATACAGTCTCTAATGTCTCTTTTTGTGACAAATATTAGATCGGCCCATTTTATAAGTCTTTTTCGATATTCATGTCCTTTTCTGATATGAATATTACTTTCTTGTGCTTTAGGCGATAGAGGATCATATTGGTCTTCTACTACGCCATACACTTTATATCCGTCTGAATGTATATAAGCATATCTTATTAGATTATATAATAAAGTACTTCCTGATTGTTCCATGCCACCAATGAATATTTTTTTAATCATTTTGTCTCTAAAGTATTATTTTCTAACATACGATATTCTAGTATGGCTAGTCTTAAAACCTTTGATATTCGAGATTTGCCTAATATATTAAGGTCTAATCCTATTATTTTAGAAATAGGATCTAATAGAGGTAAAGATACAAATCGTTTTTTAAACATATTCCAAAGTCTGACGCTTTATTGTTTTGAGCCAGACCCCAGATGTCTGTCAAACAAGATAAAACCGTTAATTATCTTGATTTGGTTAGAGATGCAATTGAAGAGAAATATGAGTTAATGAGAAGGATTAAATGCAACATAATTGGAAAAAATCTATCAAATTGAATCTTGGTTCGGGAAAGACGATCCAAAAAGTATGCTCATGCACCTAAACATAGAGGCTACGAAATAATGGGATTGAACATTAAAAAAAATCTACCTCGACTATTAGGAAAGCATCCCACAATTCTGGAGATCGGAGCAAATGTGGGCAGAGACACAAATAGATTTTTAAGCACATTCCAAGACTTAGATCTCTATTGTTTTGAACCAGACCCCAGGTGTCTTGATCGCTTTAAAACAAAGGTTTTGCCTCGTGATCGTGTTCATTTATTTGAAGTTGCCATTTCTGATTGTGATGGTCATGCAGATTTTTATTTAAGTTCAGGGCGTCGTCATTCATCGCGTCATTTCGATAGAATACCTGTTGAGGATTCTCCAGGTCACATCAATTCTTCTTCCCTTCTTAATCCAACAGGTCATTTAAAAGAATTCCCTTGGTGTAAGTTTGAAGAAACAATCAGAGTAGAAACAAAAAGATTAGACACGTGGGCTAGCGAGAATAACATAGAAATGATTGATTTTATTTGGGCAGATGTTCAAGGGGCAGAAAAAAAGATGATCAAGGGAGGCTTCGAGACTCTTGCTCGTGCTCGTTATTTGTATACAGAATATTCTAATAAACAGTTATATCAAGGTCAGCCAACTCTTAAGAATATTCTAAAATTATTGTCTGATTTTACAATCCAGCAAGATTTTAAAAAGAATGTATTGTTAAGGAATCGTTTGTTTGGATGAGCATCGAATTGCTATGTTATCCATGAACGAGAAATTGCTGATTTTATAATTATGATTTTCTAACAAATGTTTGGCTTTCTCGTTGTCTTTGCCTAAATGGCGATATTCATATATTTACAATACTAATTTTGAAGGCAAAAATGTTTTAGGAGTCCATATTAGAGGTGTAAAAGAATTAGAAGATCATCAAGGCAAAAATTATTTCAGTCGATATATGAAGTATATTAATAGATATACACCATCATCCAGATTGTTTAATATTTTTAGCAACAGATTCTTTTAAGCATTTAACAATTATGGAAGATAGATTCGGAGATCGTTTAATATATCAAAAAGATATTGTTCGATCTAAGAATGGCTATCCAATCCAATATGGATGCCAAGTAAAACGCAAGAGGCAGTATGGAGAAGCAAAACCGCAGAAGAAGTTTTAACGGAAATAATGTTATTATCCCACACTGACTATTTGTTGCGAGGCTTCTCTAATGTCCCTTGTATCGCTTATTTGCCTATGAAATTTGTTT